>Ga0307515_10012985_pt1 | contig 15606 bp, 16 predicted proteins | sample 17_EM_MG_FD_194513 | JGI IMG/M metagenome (GOLD analysis project Ga0307515, IMG submission 194513) | Populus trichocarpa ectomycorrhiza microbial communities from riparian zone in the Pacific Northwest, United States - 17_EM | ecosystem: Host-associated > Plants > Roots > Unclassified | place... | reverse complement strand
CAGACGAAGAAGCGGAGGAGGAGGAGGAGGAGGAGGAGGAGGAGGAGGAGGAGGAGGAGGAGGAGGAACCGGAACCTGAGCCTTTAAAACCGGTAGCAAAGAAGTCGAAGAAGAAGAAGAAAAAGAAGGGGAAGGGAAAAGCTAGGGCTGGTGAGGAGGACGACATTGATCGTGCGCTGCGGCAGCTGAACCTTTCGACACCCAAAAATACCACTACTTCAACGCTTGCAAGGAAGAGTGTGGGGGAGCCACCACTTTCTTCCGTCCTTAAAATCGACTCGCGACACCTCGACGCTGGAAATGAGATGAAGAAGCTATTTGGGAAAGACGCATTGCGCCTGGATGGTGGTGATGGACAAGGTGAAGGCGGGGGTCGGCGGCGGGTGCCAGCAGGGAGGCTACAACTTGTGCCCGGCACCGCAGGTGGGAGGTCTCTCAACAAGGGACGAAGAAACACCTTTGTGCAACCCAAGGAAGAGTGGCCTAATGTAGGGAGTGGAGGGCTGGGGATGGAGATAGATAAGGATATAGAAGACTCGGATTCAGCTACCGGCGTTACCACATACCGCTTCGTTCACAGCCGGGCATACCAAAGCGTGCAACGAGAGTTCATGATATGCGTTGCGTCAATGGGCATGTTCTCCTTATCATTCCAAGACACAATGCTAATATATTCTAGATCCAAACCGTATGATAATGCTGCTACAACACAACCCGTACCACATCACGACACTCCTCCAATGCTCTGAAATCTTTCACCACCAACGCGACTTTACCGTCGCTGGAGACCTTCTCGAGCGCGCCCTCTTCTCCCTCGGCCGCTCCCTCCATTCCTCGTTCCAGCAAAAGCTCGCTGAAGGCACTGCACGGCTTTCATTCCGCCGCCCCGAGAACCGCGAGCTATTTCTCTGCGGCTGGCGTTACATTAAAAACTTATCTCAGCGCGGGACCTGGCGAACAGCCGAAGAGTTTGCACGGCTGCTCCTTGCAATGGATCCCAAGGGCGACCCATACGAGGTGTCACTCATCATCGACTTCCTCGCACTGAAATCCCGCCAACCCGAGCGTCTCCTCTCTCTCACCGAGCACTCGGCTATGCGCAAAAAGTACTTGGATCTCCCCAACATTGCGTTCTCCTCCGCGCTCGCTCACCTCCAACTCGGAAACCCTTCCACCGCCTCCGAGTATCTTTCTAAAGCGATCACCAAGTTCCCCTGGATCCCATCGATGCTGTACAAAGAGCTCCAAATCAACTCTAACCTCCCACCGGCTCTCTGGGCCTTACAGCCACCCGAAGACAACCCGCGGCAACAGATACTGGCAAACCTTTATGTCGAGCGCATAAAAGACACCTGGAAACAGCCCGCCTTCACCACTTTCCTCGTCGACACCGCATCTTCGATCCACAACCTCCCACGAAAACCCCTCCTATCCGGCACAAGCACGAAAGTATCCCTCTCCCTCACACGTCATGTAATACTCACAGACATTCCCACTATCACCGCGCTTCTCCCGAAAGGAACAACAACCCACTCCAACGCCTTCGACCCACTTCCTCCCGACAACAACCTTATAAGCTATGATGCTGCACCAATGGAAATCCCTGGTATAACGCGAGCGCGGGAAATGGGAATGGACATGGGAAGCGGGGAGGGTGGGGTGTTGTCGACTTTTTTGATGAGTCTTCTGCCGTGGTTCAGAGCAGCGGGTGAGGGGGAGATTGAGGGACGACAGCTGACGGAAGAGGAGCGAGGGAATCTGGCAGACATCAGGAGGGAGCTGGAGAGAGCAGGGGTTGATGTGGAGAGGCTTGTGCAAGAGCAGGCGGAGGAGGAGAGGACGATGGAGAGGCTTATGCAGGAGCAGGCGGAGGAGGAAGAGGACGAGGATGAGGAAGAGAGGATGGAGATTGAGGAAAGGGGAGAAGATAGAAGGCAGTAGCACTATACCGGATATTTTGAAGTAGAAAGTGAATTTCATTGACTTTCGCTAAGTTTGCTTGCGTGCTATCACTCAGACTTCAGATCAAGTTTTTGGTACCCCTAGCACAGCTACAACTAACTCACGATTACTGCAATATCGCTTGACACACCATGTTGAAGGCCTTAGACAGCCGTGAACCAGATATGTTCCGAACCCATTGTACAGTAAATCACTTGTTTAAGAGGTTGGTCTATTTTAGCAGAGAGACCGTTCTCTAACGGCGTCACCAAATCTACTTGACCACAGGCCTGTACCAACTGAAAAGTTGCATAGTAAGGAGGCCGCTCTAGTCCTCTAACGGCTCATACTTCTACTCGACTACGCGCACGGGTCCATCCTAACTGAAAAGTGGCGAACTCTGTAAATGGCTACATATCCTACATATCGCGTTGTCACGATCGCGACCACCGCCGCTAAGTGAGATAGAGAGAACGACGGGTGAAAATACACGCAACTCGAGTATGTCTCTATGGTAAAGAGGGAACATGATGCTTGGCAGCTTAGTGTCTGTTTGCACAGTCTGCCGTTGCAATTGGACTTGATCTGGGTTGGGAGGACTCTTTATTAACAAACAAGAGCAAGAGCAAGAGCAAGGGCTTCTAAGCTCGAGGCGCCACTGGTAAGTAACAAAGACTTCTGCGTCGCTCTACGTTTGCCCCCTTCCCCCTTTTTCCCCGGGCATTGGGCTCTGCTGGGTGTTCTCGGTCTGTAGGGTTGGGCTTCGCTGGGAACGCAAAAGCTATGGTGTAGTTTAGTCTGGCGACTCTCACAAACGACCTCACAAGTTCAGCAAGCTTGCTTGTGAGGGTCTCCAGACTAGGTGTGGTTAATCATAAAGCCCTTCAGGCTGGCCTAGGCGAAACTCTTGCTAGCCTGTAAACACTTACATGGTCAAGAACCAGATTCAGCTAAAAGTTTGCTCTTTGGCAACGAAATAACTCCTTACTGAGTGGGACCAAGTGATTTACTTACTAACGGGGTTAGAATAGATTTGGAGAAATTGGGGAGAGAGTAAGAGTTTGGATTTGTGGTTAAAATTGTATGTACGTAGAGAAGCTAAATGAACGTATATTAACGTAATAAGAGACGAACCACTCGATGTATCGGACAAACGTTGCTCTAGGGAATCTGAACTGAATCGCGTGGGCACAGCTAAGTTCATCTTAAACTTCTCCGTGATCTCTATTGCTGTTTCTAACTAAACTGACTGCTTCTCTCCATTTGCTGTTAACAGTGTCCACCTAGAGTTGGGCACAGAGCCGCTTAAGGAACTTTCTAGGAATTTGGAGGACCTTGGATGATTGGACCATCTGTCTGTTTTGAAGGTGGTATCGTATAATTTGGATCAACTCGTTACTTTGCAGTACGCGCACGCTGCGTGAGACCGAATAAGTTACTCTCATTTGATTAGTTCCCTGCTCTGCTGGCATCAAGGTGAATATAAATCATTGCTGAAGTCAGGAATACCACCTGCACCATCAACAGGGGGAACGAACTGGTTCTGATTATACGGTATTGGTCGGAATTGTTTTATTTTGGAGACTCATCCCTAACATTGTTGAAAGATGCTGCCTAAATCTACAAACGGACTAGGGATTTCAAGGTGACATCTATTGGCTGATTGAACCTCAACATAGAATACTGTCAACTAGTCGCCAACGATCCTTTTATGATGCCTAGCGGTTAGAACTTTGCGGCTCATTTAGTCAGTGCGGAGGATACGTCACTGTCTCCAGCAGCGTAGGAATATGCACTGGTATTATGGATTGAATACGTACACAAACGGCCAAGCATGGGCTACACTCTAAATCTTTGATAGGTTGATTTGATTGGCCGGTTGAAATCATCCGGAATATCCGAACCGGGCACAATGTTTGATATTTTGTAAGCGTATTTAGTACATAATATCAGTACAGGGGATAGGCCGCCCGCGCGTGCAAGCTTGTCGAGGTCAAAAACGATAACCGTCCGAGTGAGTGCACAACTCTGAAGTTTCAAACTGGTCGGGGAAATTAGGCTGTGCGAGAGAAGGTTAAGGTAAGAACGGTCCTGATACTGCAGGCGTATTTTAGTACTTGGCGGAGTGTCTGCGTCCGTTGCCAACTGTGTAAGTGAATGGTTGAAATTGGTGATGGCGCCGAATGAAGTGCAAGAAACGAACGACTGAGCTAGCGTATTCAAATGGTGAACATTGACTACGATTTGTCTAAGGTTGTGAGGGGTAGGTGTTTTATCTGTCTGAGAAACTATCTCGACTGATCGCAAGAGTTCGTTTGGCGGATTCACGAATGGGGAGCAAATATTGAGAGTTCGCGAACTCTTTATGAAGCAGAATAGCAATCAGAGTGACTCACCGATCCCGTTTAACACAGCCCCATACCGATCTACCCTCACGACGATTCCTCCTAGTTTTACCTGCAGACGGATTTCTTGTTCTGTTGTACTGCATTGTTCGGATTTCAGATATTCACAGGTGATGGGTTCGGCTTCTCCGGATCCTATCTGCTGTGACACCAAAGAAAGTCTTAGTCTGAGAGTGCAATTGGATCATCGTCTTTAACTTTCCCGATTTCTAAGTACCCCGCCGGAAACTGGTACATAGGGGCAGTGTTATACGGGTCCGGGATGTAGTGTCTTTGCGTATTGCTAGTCCTTGCATCTTTCTTCGTAATAGGGTCGGGTTGGAACACATGGGTTGGTTGTGTTTTCTTGACGGTTGTTTGCTTCCGCAGGCTGAAAATCTGGTATCGGCGGTATCTACTACTACAAAGATCAGCTCCACAGGTTCCAACTATGGACTATAGTATCTAATCTCTAACGCTGAGATAAAACCAGCGGAGAGTGACGTTTCGGCATGCTGGAATTTTATTGGGGAGAAGGCTAGGTCTCAAAGGAAACTGGAACGAGAGGTCTCACAAACTGTATTCTGCTTTGATCTAACCTGCTCGTTCTACCTAATGATATGGCTCCATATGCATAAATACCCTTACGAACATCATGCAAGACCCTAATGATGACGCGATATTCCCTCTCATTTCGGTGCTTGTGAGGCTCGCCTTGGGTGCTAGGCCACCGGTATCGCTGATCTGCGGAGGCCTGGAGGCCTTGCCGGGCTATATTTAAATACTATAAGCGGGTTTTGATTACCCGCAAACTGTCGTAGCCAATATATTAACTGAACAGATAAGCTTTGTTCTTTTGGGGAGGTTTGGTCTGATTGAAGCGATCGCCCAGGTTACCATGATGGATGAGTGGACACCAGCATTATGCCCAATTACGTTGGCTAGGAAGCCAAATTACTCGTGTTCCATCCTTCCATCTGCCATCTAACGTGTTTCAGATCTGCGCTATATACATGTTGTACACGTTCGGTAAGCCAAATATTCACGTATTTGTTCCAGCGCGTACGGTTCCAGGGTCAGCAGGATTGTAGGAGCGACAAATATATACTCGAGTACAATAACACAATCAAATCTGTTCCCATGGTGAAACACTACAACATACTACATCAGCCCGGACAAAGGGATATCTTCATGCTTTTTGAACTACGTATCTCTAGTGCACAGCTGCATCATGGGTTTGCCAATGAGAGCCTCTGGGTCTGTACCATGAATCAAGCTTCTATATCTATCCGACCGGCGGTGCCAATCGGATATGCCGCCGCTATACATGTGAATTTACATATGAATGAAATGATTCTACTGTTCTAAATTCTTATATTTTTGCATATACATTTTTTACGAGTGGTTCTTCAGATTCATGCACCCGGCACCCGTCCAATCGGGACTGGGCACGTTAGTGCATAGAGCGGAGCATCGCCGCCATTAACTGTTCTTGCACTCGTATCGACTCCTCGAGACATGAAGTAGGAATTGATGCTAGTTTCATGAGAAAGACATGTAAGACGCGAGTATCCGAGCGGAGTTCTGTGTGTTAGCCTTTTTTGTACGATCATGCAATAACGCCCAATCACGTCGAAGTGATAAGCCATGATCCAACACCGCCAACAGGAGAGACAAACCATGCGAGGTCTAAAAATGTTAACCACAGTTGATAGATGCCGATTATGATCTGCGCCTCAGGAGCCGCATCTAGGCATGCCTGTAGGCAGCAGCGCACTATTCTGATCTAGTTGTTTTGCCAAGCTAATGAACTTGATATATGCACACCAGCTACGAATTTTGATCGAATCATCGCAGTATTTTGGTTTTCGGCAGACCCGAGCGCATTTTCTCATTCGATAGTTTGATATTGACAAGCAACAAGACGGTTCGGAAGCACTGAGGAGGTGGGCACACGTAGGTGGTTGACAGCGGGCGGATTGGCATACTGCGAGGCTGTACTAGAGTAGGGTCGATTGTGTATAAAAGCTGCATGTTGTGTGAATGAAGGAGAGAATTTGCCATCATCTCCCATCTGTCCGCTCCTCACTGACATTCAGTCCCTTTCCTTCTGTGCAAAAGGCATATTCCTAGTTTTGACTATATCGAACCCATCTCTCATCCTTTGGTCAGAATAAAGTAGAACGTCATGTTTACTGGTCGTGCATCCCGAGCAGGCGGCCCTTCATCATTTCAATCCGCCGGAACAACGCCAGCCCCCTCACCGGATCCCAACGATTTCGAACAAGTCCAACATGGTAACTCCTCTAAGACGAATTGTCAAACTACTTAATCAGGCTTAACCAACCGCGTACATAGACTCCACAACCTCCTCGACTCCTGCCCCACCACCACCACCACCACCACCGCCAAAAGCTCCACCCCTCAGTACGATAGGTATAGAAGAGCTCGGCAGTGAAGAACAAACCACCATCATCAACCTTATTGAGGGCGTGCGCGAAAGTGGCGTCTCTAAACATATTCATCTGCCACAATTGGTTATCTGCGGAGATCAATCCTCCGGAAAGTCCTCGGTAATGCAAGCCATCACCGAGATTCCATTTCCTCACAACAGTGCTCAATGCACAAAGTTTGCGACTGAGGTGATCCTTCGTCGTTCGGATTACGAGGAAGTTACTATTTGTGTCAAGTCTTTCAACACTGGCGAAACCAAAAAAATAGGCTCAGACAACTTGACGGATGTGCAAGACCTGTTTGACATAATCGATAAGGCGGGAGATATGATGGAATTTACAGGGGGGTTTTCAAGAGATGTCCTGCAGATTGAGATATCAGGCCCTACCAGAACGCCGCTAGTTCTGGTCGATCTTCCCGGACTTATTCACATTGGTGAAGATAGAGATGTGGTACATGAGTTAGCTGAGGAGTACATGTCCAACCCCAGGAGTATAATCCTGGCGGTGGTAACGGCATCAAACGACAAAGACCTACAGATTGTACTGGAAAAAACGAAAAAATATGACCCTAAAGGCCAGCGGACCCTCGGCATCATCACTAAGCCTGATAAGAGCGATAAGGGCACTGACCTGGAGAGCAAATTTATCAAACTCGCGCAAAACTTGGACGAGACGTGTCGGTTCCAGCTGGGGTGGCATGTCTTGATGAACGGCTCTGCGGAGGATGGCCAAAGGGTTGATCTTCGGAAGCGCGAGCATGAAGAGAAGAGATTTTTTGGTATTGGCAGCTGGTCGGGGATTGCCAAAAATCATTGCTGTATTGGACCCCTTCGTTCCCGGTTGAGTAACTTACTTCTTAGCCACGTCAAACGAGAATTGAAGGGTGTCAAGGACGATATCAATGCGGCCATTGACGCATGCAAAAAGGAGAAAGCGGACATGGGTGAGCTGCATATTACTCGCGAATCCCAGAGAAAATTCCTCGTCAAACTTGGGAAAAAGTACAACCATCTCTGTATGCAAGCAGTATGGGGCATTTATGCCGATGCTGGGTTTTTTGGGAATGGTTTCTCGGCACGGCCTGATGATGAGGCACGATTCTTGCGGGCGAGGATCCAAAATTTAAACATAACGTTCGCGAGGACATTCTGGAAATATGGCCACCATAAGGAGATCGAGGACTGTAGCTTGATGCCAGCAACCTCGACGGATGAGGACGAGCCTAGAACTCATTTCGACAACTGCCGTATACGACCCGACGAAATCACACGGAAGTACGCAATAGTCGAGTGGGTAAAACCGGTCGCAGTGCGCACACGTGGATTCGAACTTGCAGACGGACGGAACCCGGTTCTCGTCAAGATGTTGTTTTGCGAACAGAGCCAAAAATGGGAAACGTTGGCGTTCAAACATCTCAATGAGTGCTCACAAGCATGTCGGAGGTTCTTGAGGCTCGTTCTTGATGCGGTTGTTTCCCAGGGGCAAGTAGAGGTTAGAGAAGCCTTGCACGACTGGATCGAGTCGGGGTTGGAGCGGAGGCTGGAAAATGCCAAAAGGGAGCTGGAGAGTATCATCAACGATTGCCGTGGTCGCTTCCCAATCACGAACAATTACCAGTATATGGACGACGTGAACATGGCACGAGCGGCGCGCGACGTAAGTGGCCATAATGCAAACATCACCCGGACCCTGGGACGACTGAAAACATTCCCTGGGCGTGACGAGATACTCAACGAGGTCAGCGACTTGATAAGTTCGCTCGATGGCATAGGAGACAATAGTCCTGATCCTGAAAACCTTCGATGTGAAGCTTCACTGGACGAGATGCTAGCGTATTATAAGGTGAGTTCCTCCTGCTCCAAGAGCAATGAAGCATAATTTTGACGATAGTCGATCAAGACTGCCCGGAGACGGTTCGTAGATGATGTCGTTGTGCAAGTTATCGAAAGACAACTTGCAAGCGAATTATGCGATATTTTCTCCTCATCTCAAGCGGCAGAAATGCCAGAGGAGGATGTTGCCTATATTGCGGAGGAATCCCAGGAAAAGATGCGCAAAATTGATGATCTTGAAAAGAGACTGAGTAGTCTTAAGACCGCTGCTGCTGCTTGTAGACGCTATGCAAGGCATGTTCTTGATGATATCCTATGACCCATGCACTGCTAACGGTACATTGTGACATAGATGCCAGGAATTGAATGAATAATCGATTATTCGAATCCATGATCACTGAAGCCGGGCAACTTGTGGGATTAAGCGCATTGATGAGTGGAACCAGCGAGCGGTTTGATTTATGACTAAGATTTCATATCTTTGGAGTTTTTTTGTGGGTAATCTTGTTTGATTGTTTGTGCATGATGTTTCCTATCCCTCCATGTCGGGTGTTTTTCTTGTAGTGAGCGTGGGAAAACATGTACCTGGGTTATACATGTCTGGTTTCATTCAATAGGTTTGCCAGGAGGGGATAACTAGTAATGAACAATGATCAATATAAGCAACTGATTTACATTTATATGCATCCAATTCTACAATTCTACCTATCATAAGGTCCGTACAGCACACAGTTCTCGTTCACACAACGGCCTGCTTAACGCCATTAGAACCTTGTCAAACTGAAGCAAAAAACACTATCTCATAGCGTATATCCTCGTGACACCCGCCTTCTCTACATAGATCTAGTAACTTCGACCTCATACTGATATATATACTCGTCACACTCCTGGTAAAACAATCGTCGTATGCAACATCAAAACTCGAATATGGGTGATTATATGCCAGACAGAGAAGGTTACATGTTCTAGATCACCCAAAATTCTATACTACAGTAAGATATGATGCGATATCACTAGCTCAATAAATGATATCATGGATCAGGATTCAACATCCACCGACAATAGTGGACATAAGCCACTTTGTATAAACAGGTCCCTTGGGCCATTGCTCTAATTAGTCCTATATACCAATTGATCCTTGCACTTTCAGCCTAAACAACCTATTCATGCTTACTCGCTTATCCTACATGCTTTCTTGTACCCGCCAACATTCCAATCCATCGTCTAGCGTTCGGCACTGCAATATCACCACTCATGACATTCTGGAGGATTGAAAAAGCCGCTACTTTGGGATAATTACAGCATGTGATTAGAACTAAAGGTAGATTTAGGCCAGGCGGCTTCCAGTGGCACGTTTAGAAAGAGGGATTCTTCCTCTGGCTTGTGGGACATATATGGATAATGTAGGCGCGTACAAGCTCATCGATCATGCGCAGAATCTAATGGGTAACTCTCCAGATCCTTCGGAGAAATTGGTCTAACGTTTCTGTGAGTTTAAGCCACGGTATGTGGTCACAAACGGGACGGCACGGTCATCCATAGGCCGCGGTTAGATTTTAACCCTGAAGAACGGGTTTGCTTTCACTACAAGCATGTCATGCAACATACCGCACCAACTAAGCATTGTCCATCGCACAATTTCCACTTTTAGAATAATCAAACACCGAGAGGAGTTAAAAGCTGATCCGTGTGGTCGTGTCATAGGGTGACTATCTACGAATGACTGCCGCGTAAACCCCCGCCTGATTGACTGTTCCTTATATATATAGAGATAGCGGACAAATATCCGGACGCTTAAGTCATTGGCACAGATATCAGGTGGGGTTTAAAGGGTTTTCTCAGCAGAACTAACGGCAGGCTATCCGATTCAACTCAGCAGGGTGCCGCCGAATTGTAAATTCGAAGTCGACGATGCTGAGCAAGATTGGACCTTTGCAGATGTACGTATTGTAATACAAATGGCTACAAACATGGGGGCTCATGATATGAACATAGAATTTCTTCGAGTTTGTGCACGCCAGAAACCTAGCTCAGTCGACCAGTGTCTGTCTGGCCAAATTTATGAGTAATATTTACTGGTATGTACCTCTCAATTTCGCAGCCCTCAGCCGTACTGACATGCACCGATATCTAAGCTGCACCAAACCTGGCGGGCATGCCGAACTCGCCGGGCTTGAAATCCACGTATATAGTGATGACAGTACACCCACTGAGGAAAACGCCTTTAAAAAGATTATAACTGTCATCAACGACGCCTATGTCAAGATGGGTCGTCCGCAATCAACAGGTAGTGGGATGAAGCAACACCTTGAACAAGCAAGTTTTGTCGACGTCAAGGTTACAGGTGTCGAGAAACCTTACAGTCCATGACCTAAGAACGGGAGGATGAAGTGAATAACGCTATCAAGAACAAGAACAACCATATGTAACAACCATATGTACAACTTTTAGTGAGAATTCCTCCACGCCCCGATCTTTTACGGAGTGATACTAAACGATTTCATCCAGCTCCATTGCATACGAACGCAAGCTAGAGAAATGATAGAGGTTTTGTATCGATTCATTTCAGTCATCGGGGTTTGTCTAGTCTATGAAGAGCTTTCTCAATCACTGTCATATAGGGAGAGCGGAGAGTAGGGATAATTTATGAATTGTACGTGATGTTATACATATGAATGGTAAATGGTTTTAGGAGTTACGTGATTTATGACACGGTTTCAAACCTAGTTCAACGGGATTAGGTTAATTCTGGATAACTGTTAACAATGGTCATTCGGTTTGCAAAGAAGCTGACTAGTCTGATCGCGCCCAAAACTTCTCCATATGTTCCTTTGTCCACACTACTGGGAGGAATCGGAAGGCTGTTGATACCCGCACTCCTCAATCCGCTGGTTTGCATAGAAGATGGTAAATGGCTACGGGGTCACTAATGTTTCGTGATAATTTGTCGTATAAGGATCACTCCTGTAAGTGATCTCTAGTCAGTGATAACGGGGTGGCATCAATCCCGACCGCATGAGATCGCAGAAATGGCGACACGGGCAGGCGCCTATGGCGTTTTCGGATATTGCCGATCACACACATAGAATCGCTAATCTTCTAGCCGCTGGAATGACCAGAACGAGGAAATATGACTTCGCTCTGGAACCCCACATTAATTCGCTACATGAAAACGGGGGTCGATTTGATGCTGATCAAGTACATATCTTTAGTATGCTGTTACCTCTCCTAACTAGTCTCAAGTATTGAGTATATTAGACGGAGCTTCTCCCATAGTTTTCGCAATGGTGGGGGCGTTGTGGGCTATCGGTACATATCTACTTCTTTGCTAATCTAGTGCTTTGTTTTCGCTAGATTACGGTATTTTACCATTCTGTATGGAGTACAGTACACACTTGGATCTGGATTGAATGGGTATAATATCGATTACTACCTCCTTATACCTCTTCTCCCTCATCATAATGCAGGCACATACTATCTTCTTGCTATCCTTTAGACAGATAGCCCTAGATATGCTATGCTCTGAATGAGGAAGACATCTAGCAAATATGTTTACTAGCGGTCACTCGATATTAATGTTCGGCTGAAATTGTTACTGTAAGGTCTTAAAAGAGATCACTGATACACTAGAGTTTCTAAATTGACTTACAAGTTGTAGACTCATACTTGTAGACTCATTCACAAATTTTCATTTACCACCCAACTCTGATCGCCACTCTGATCGCCACTCTATTGATCTTCGCAGACCTAAGCTCTCATGTATATATATCGCATAGATTCTCTCTTAGGTAGTTCAATAGACTTCTTCCGCTTCGTACATACTTACAACAGAAATGCAAGCATATGCCACTAGCCTTAACTTGCTAAAATACGGACCTTGCACATCTCTACTACATTGCACAGCGTAGCTGAAGAATATCAGACCGCGCTAAGTAGTACAGTACTAAGAGCGAGGTAGATATGCGGTAGCACTAGAGGTTTAAGTCTTTCTTTATTTGGAGTGTCTTGCAGCGGCTGCGAGGATTGTAACGTCTGATGAACTGATTGGATGCTATAAAATGCCGCGGAGTTCGTTTTCTTCGGCAGATTTCAATATGCAGGGCCCCTAGGCTGAAGTTGAATTCCTCTGATCGTTGCCATGTATAGCATCAACCCCTATTCAGTAAATTCCCGCACGACAAAGATAGCGGAAACATAAACACATGTTCAATGGAATTAAACCAAGCCCGCTGGGTGGTTGGGGCTTGAACCAGATCCTTTCTCGTCGTCGCTCGGCTTGCGTCCATGCAATATGACTAGGTTGATATCTGCCTGATGAAAATTGCAACTCGGGAGATGTTAACGTACAAGTAGCTACACATATGGTGGTTTTTATTTCTGATGGCAGCAAGGCTACCATGGCAACTCCAAAGCCGCTTCCCGTGACATCCCAAGGACTTGAGTGAACAACGTTATACCTGAGGTAGCGTTAGTCGTTCTATGTCCCGGAAGGTAAACAAGTGTCATACAGTATGCTTCTAGCCCAGTTTAACTCATCAACATCACCATGGCCCCAGCCTGCTTCAATCGCTCATCCTTGGGCCAGGGTCCACAAGGCTGCTTGAAGTTTACGACATGGACATCAATAAAGCCCGATTTCTCTAGGCGCTCTCTCAACAAGGCAGCGGTCACTTGTGGACGACCGGTGGTAATTAAGGCCATGTTGAGCAACTCGCAATGCGCTTGAAATCGGAGGCAAAAGTATTATCGTCACTAAAGATATCGACCCCAAGCTCCGCGAGCTCAACGTATCCCCCGGGCTTGATATAACTATTTATCACGGGGTATTAACAACGTTCCATAGATGGTGATATTTGTACGTACCGATAGATCTCGCTGATTAGCTTCGGCCAGCACTAATGTCCTGGGCAAGATTTCAGGAGTATATGAAATCGAATGACTTTTATCATACTCACGCTCACCATGAACGTACATACAACCAGTTTCATCTATTCCCGTACATACCTCATTAAACATTCATTGCTGCTCCACATCATCGACTTCAAACTTACAATTCAGCAGAACCCACACACTGATTGAATGGGGCTGTCATCATTTTCCCAATCAGTACGGCAAAAAAACCCTTAACCGGCCGATCTACCTAAGATCCATCTCGATAACTTCAGCCTCAGGGTGCGCATTCGCCATATATATAGCCCAAATTCCCGTTCCAGTACCGATATCCAAGATCTGGCGTGGATGTTTCAACGGTGCAAGATGAAGCGTTCCATCCAGCATCGTGAGCATGATTTCATAGTCCAGGTCCAGACGGTCCTGCTCCTTCTCATCCGTCGGCATCATATTGTCTCGACCAAAATATGCATGGTATGGCCGGCCAGGAGGGATCGTTAAACACCATAGAACTGGTATGGGACGAAACCATTCTCGAATATGTACTCGTTGATAGAGGAGCAGAGGCTCTCAGTTGAGGTGGCGATGCCTAAGGATTTGTAGTCTTCTACGTCGTCACGTTCCAGCTTGCATGCAGTCAGCGGTATTGCCCGGTGAAGAATGTCATAGGGCGAATACCACGGCTGAATCTACTTCTATATCCCCTTGGGTATACGACATTGTGGTTTATAGTGGTGAGGAAGGCTGTTAAAGTACAAAATGAACGCCCATTTATACTTAGCAATGGCGCCTAGGGTATCATGAGGTAGAAGAGCAGGATGGAGACCCCAGATAGATACCCCGTGAATATAGAGGATACCGATGGTAAAGTAAGACAGGCTCTATTCCATCAACAGGATCCGCTCTGGTTGTACTTTCTAGCCGAGTTCATGTTGTGATGAGAGGGCGACGGCATGGAGAGTATATAGAGACGACGAATCTATATTTATAGCATGATAGCCTAACAGATATTTGGCGTTAGAAATTAAGCATTCTTGAAATAAGGATAAGAGAGGCGCATTTCTTCATTAGCGATATTGCCTTATCCTATTGTCAAGCGGATGGTATCATCGTAGGAAGGCTCCGATATAGGTTTGCTGGACGCTTTGCACGAACGACCCGGTCCCAGCGAGAGATACACCAGAGGCAGACAGTATTGGAGAAGTCAAAAGCGATATTTTCCATTGATGGTGCTTAGTGCAGTGTGGCTTCTATTAGATATCAAATCCAAATACAAGAAACCCATCCTATCTCTATCTAATCAAGCCTCTAGCTAGTCTAGCTTCCCGTAACCAGGTATCAAATCTTCTCCGCTACTCAATTTACCTCCCCATCCTTTATCACCCCTTTCCCCCTCTCTTCCTCAAACCTCGGCCTCGGCAGCTCAAAAACCTCTGTAGTCCTCCCATACGTGATACCCCCCAACCTACTCACCGGCCTCAGCACCTCCAAATCGATAATCCCCCCCTTCAACGCATCCTCCCTAACCCAAAATCTGACCCCCTCCACAATCGCCAGCGTCCCACTCTTCTTCCCGGTCCTCGGTGAAGTCCATTCATGACTAACCTTCAACTTCGCCTCAACCGAAAACACACTCTCCTTTACCCGTGGCGCCTTGACAACCTCTGTCTCCGCAGGCGTAAGACCACTCAGCTCCCACTCATCCACCCCAGCTGGCGCATCAATGGAACAGTAATTCGCCGCTTCGATGAAACCCTCGGAGATGATATTAATCGTGCACTCCTTCGTCTCCAGCAAATTCCTCAGCGTATCTTTGTCCTCCTCTCCCGAGAAACCGAGGGTGAAGATCGGCGGGTCATGGTTTGCGACTTGGAAGTAGCTGAATGGGGCTAGGTTCCGGGTGCCGATGAGGGAGATCGTGGATACGAACCCGATGGGTCGAGGGACGATGGTCGAGATTAGGAGTTTGTAGTTTTCGCCGGAGGTACGGGTGGGCGAGTGCGGGTCGATTGGGGTGTGCGGGGCCGGCGAGGGGGTGGAGGGGGTGGAGGGGGAGTAGGGCGTCCAAGTGGGGTTGGGGGATTTGGTGTAGGTTACTGGGGA
>Ga0307515_10012984_pt1 | contig 15606 bp, 14 predicted proteins | sample 17_EM_MG_FD_194513 | JGI IMG/M metagenome (GOLD analysis project Ga0307515, IMG submission 194513) | Populus trichocarpa ectomycorrhiza microbial communities from riparian zone in the Pacific Northwest, United States - 17_EM | ecosystem: Host-associated > Plants > Roots > Unclassified | place... | reverse complement strand
CAGCATTTAGCCAAATAAATGTTGGTTTAATGGTGTGAAATTCACACCATAAAACAAAACACAGGCATCGTATCATCATCTTTAGAGGCCAAGGCACCAAAACAGATACAGATGATCACAAGAAGCTTCCAGATACTTGTATCCTTTTAAGTTTCATGAATGACATACCTATGCTTTAAGTTCTGAAGATCTCTCTACCCCTGGAAAAACAAATTAGCACGGCCAGCATGCTTTGAATTCCAGTTCTCAAGGGAAGTTAACCCAATTTTTCCGTTGTTCACATACCCTCTTCATTGAAGTCTGCTATGTACTAAACGCCGGATTTTTCTTCATCACCTCAACCCTCATCACTCTAGGTTTACCTCTCCCAGTTCTTAAAAGCCCCAAGTTTTCATTACCTTACATATTTGCTTAAAAATAGCTGCGGCATTCCACATAATGTCAGATAAAATTATGGGTTAACAGTGGCAAATGGCAACAAAGCACAAGAAGAAATCACAAGCATCCCTTTAGCCTTCGAGGCCAAGTGACAAAAAACATGATGGTCAAAAGAGGCTACAATACAGTTTACATCCTTCTGTGAATGATAGCACACCTATTCCTTTTGTGTTGAAGATCTCTATAAACTTCAATTCTAATCTCTGAAACACAACTTTATACAGCAAGTTGGCTACAAATTCAAGTCTATAGAGCAATTCAACGCGGTCACCAGATTTTCATTAAAACATGATCAAGAACAAACCTAAGAAACATTGCATTAAAGGATTCAGCAAGTTAACCCAGTTTTCATTGCCTGATCTTGCCTCAATCCTAAGCTAGCCAGCTTGTTTACAAGAACCTACATTCTTCATTAATACTGGTACCAATTAAACTCATTTTTTTTTTGTGATGCCTGGATCTCTCTTTATAATTTCAACTAATGTCATCTTTATGTACCTCTCCCCTCCCATTCCTACAAACTATAAGTTGTGATCACCTTCTCAAGTTTAGCAATGGCAGTTCACATATTGCCAGATGACCCTTGGGGCTGAATAGTTGAAATAAGGCACCACAGAAATCCACAGGCATCAGTTTTGGAGGCAAACTGACCAGAACAGGGTGTTCACGAGAGGGGAAAAGAGCTCTCTAAACTCTATCCTAATCTCTAAAACAGAACTGCATACTTTTGTGAGTGATAGCACACCTATGCTTTTAGAGTTAAAGATCTCTCTAACCTCGATCCTAATCTCTGAAACACAACTTTATACTGCTATTTCACAAAGAATTCCAGTTTACAAAGCAACTCGACCCAGTATTTCCATAAAATAAGGAGGGTGAAAAGAGCAACAGAAACTATGCAACAAGAAAGAAAGGAGAGGGAAATTTTTTTCTACAATTCACTCCTTTCATTGCATAACATCAGTATATTTCAGAAAATATAGACATTAATAAATGGAATTCATTTCCAATTTCACAAAATATAAGAAGATACTAAACCATCAAGATAACAACTTTATTGAACAGGAAGCACCTTCTTAACAATCTCATCGCTAAGAGCAGCAATTTGTGAATCAAGTGCTTTAATAGTCTCCTCTTTCTGAGTATCCAATTTAGCCAATGCTTCTTGCAACTCAGCCTCAATTTTCTTCCTTCCTTCAGCCAACTTCTGCTCCACTTCACCCTGTGTTTCCTTCTTCATTTTATTCAACGCAGCCGATATTTCCGCCCTTGCTGCTCTCATAACAGCAGCAGCCTGTTCTTCAAGTTGCTTAACTTCTTCTGAAGTATCTTTAACACTGCTTAGCTTCTCCTTTATAGCTGCATCCCTTTCATCCATGAAATTACCAAGTGGGCTGAACCAGATTTTGTCCAAGGCAACCATGAGGACCAAGAACTCAACCATGATTATTGGAAGTGTTAAGTTGAAGTCAAAGAGTGCAGCCTTTTCTATTTCTTCAGCTAAAGAAGGTGGTGCGAAGGTTAAAGAAGTGGCTGCAATGAGAGAGAGGGACTTAAGAGTGGAAGTCGAGAGAGACAGGAGTTGGGGTTTGGTGATTTTGAGGAGTTTAGGGAAGGAAAGTCGTGGGATTTGGAGTTTGGGCTTGGAGTTGGTGGGGAGGGAAGAGGATGAGAGGGTGATGAGAGGTTTGGAGGTGCCCATGATCATGTTGGCCATGGCTGATGACTGAAGACCAAAATTTGGAGTCGTAGTGTCCTTAGGAGTGTGAGAGGTGATGACTGTTGATGGTGGAATTGGTAGATTTTGTGTGGAAATGGAGAGGGGGTTTTGGGAGGAGGGGTTATCTCTTTCTTTGCCACTCACATTGATGAGGTTTGTAATGGGCAAGAGGAAGTGGTGGAGGGGAGAGGCATTGCATTACAATGTTGTTTTTTATTTAAAAATAAATAAGGTTTAACAGGTTAATAATTAGGTTTTAACCGAGTTAGTTACCGACTCATTCTACCATCAAGTCAAGTTTTATTAATCAAGTTTTATATATATATATTTAAAATTATCCTGAGTTATCTTCAAATATTCTTTTTATTTTTATAATTTAATTTTTTAATATTAAATTAATTAAAAATTATATTTAATTTTTTTAAAAAAATTATCATAATCACGTGACCGGATCATAAATTAACCTAATTTCTTTAGTTTTTTTGTTTTATTTTAATAAACTTTTTTTTATTTTAGTTTGTTTTTAGATGAGATTATTAGAGCAGTCTAGGCACATATATAATTAGCTGTGCTTGCATAACTAGTTTTCTTCCCCGATAAATTAATCAGAGCAGAAGTTTACAAGTCTGGTCTTATCCCACGTCCTACCTAGTTTTTGCTTCAGCGCTGCTCCAGTGAACTGCAAAATTGCCAATGGACATATAATGGAATTCACTGACACAAGGCATTCTCTGAAGTCAAGCACCACCACATATTGCAATCACATACACTGCATTTTCTACAGGTTGAAGCCACTGGAACATGCATGGCTTTTACAAGGAAAAATGGCTGGTTAGGACAGTATTTTATTCATATTCTAATGTAATACAACAAATTGCTTGCAATGTTACCGAAAAAAAAATAGATATAACTCTGAAAATTGTAGTCAGTTTGCCTAAGTTAATCATATAGCTTCAGCTTTTTGCACCGAACCGCACATATAGCTAAAACTTGGTTTTCATTTATTTTACATGCAAAAATCCATCTCATAACTGTTTTAACCAAATATATTTTTTAAAATCATAAATAAAAGTAATTTTCTTAACCCATAACTGCCAAAACCACTGCAATGCGAAGTGTAATCAAGTTGGGAGCTGGTGGTTCCCGGAATATGCATATATTGTGAGCCCGTGACCTTCCACCAAACAAAAACCTCCTCGACAATGTTAAATCTCTTCCAAGAACCTGCAAAAGGCTGGAACATCCTGGGAAGTAACTCTCTATTGTTACCTCCCTATGAGCTTATAGTACGCATACAAACCGGAGCCAACAAAACCAAGGGATTGCCCAATGACATTGAACTGTAAGGAAGCAAAATAATATTCAATAAGAGAGTGAAATCACAGATGCAGAAGAGATGTTAGTAGTACATGTAGAGAACAGTTGATAAAAAAAAGGTACATGTAGAGAATAGTAGATACAAAAAAAGTTTATGTAGAGAACAAATATAAGAAGATTTTAACTCACAATATCAAAAGGAAGCCCACCAAAAATAGCCCAGCCAAGTGCAATGGTAAATAGATCCTACACCAACATAATAACCAAAAGATCAAAAAAATGTATACATAATGGATGTTGCAAGGATGGAATCTTCAGTGCTGTGATAGATCCCTTGAAGTGTTTCATCAACTCAGGAATTATACCAATGAACTAATGAAGTTAATCTAGTTGATGTTCCTCATTGCTACTTCTTTAACTCATTATATGGCAACATTATTGCCATTTCAAAGCAATTCAAAATGACAAAATTTCCAGCAGCTGACAGTATTTGAAAATTTCCAAGATCCTCAAAATTAATGCAAAATCTGTAATGATGTTAACAGGGGCTGAAATACCCTTCATTTTTGCACATTTATCATCAGGGATGGAAATTTCATTTGAATCTGGTGGATTTTTTTTTAATAGTTACTTTAGCTAATGAGAAATGAGTACGATATGGATATTGTTAAATTCGACCTGAAACTAACCCAATATATTATACACACACACACACACACACATATTTTATTTTATTGAATAATAAATAATACTAAGATAATAAATATTTATATAGATACCCGAAACTAGATGGACAGGTCATGACTATCTAAATTTCATATCTGTTAGGTAATGGGAAGAGTATGGATATAGTAGAAACCCGACCCATGTATACCCATTTTCATCTCTATTTATCATACACAAATTTAAATGGCCACAGAAAAACTTTTCCAGAACTTGAAAATGTGCCAAAGATGGACAAATATTCAACTCTCATCAATATTTGAAACATGGCATCTTCAGCGCACTAGAATATAACCAAGAAAGGAACAACTCTTATCATCATCAAGTTGCTCAATTCCATGCATAAAGAATAACAAGACATGAAGAGTGGTTAGTTAACTGACCTTCAAGTTACCACAAATGGTCTGTGTCAGTGCTGAATTGAGAGTTGTGTTCAGGAAGATACTGTAATTCAAGAAGAAAGCCAGGATACATGAAAAAAGCAATACAGCCTGCACAAGAGAGAAACAGAGACATCGCCACTTTTGTCAAATCCCTCTACAAATAAGTGCACCGAAACAAGAAAGGAACAGAATAAAACAGCTTTATGCTTCAAATGATTCGTGATGGCAGAAAGACAAGATTCCATAATGCTTGGAAAACCATTGTTATACTTTGATAAGCTTGGCCAAGAGGGAGAACTTTGAACTTCATTAACACCCAAATAAAATGTAAGAACTAAATTGCAGTGGGTTGTCAAAACATCCCCATCAATACTAAAAAGAAATTTTAAAACAGGCTCATGCAAAGACACGCATGACCACTGGTTCCTAAAAAAGTGTAGACCTTTTTCACTCATTTCCTAACTTATTCAGTATAGATTTCTACAGATACATATCAAGCCAATACCTATTTTTACAGGGAATTACGTGTCATAACAGAAGGGAAGTTACACTAAATGTACATTTAAGAATTACAAAATGCCAGTGGACTAAACTACCAAGCTTGGTTAAAAAAAGGGAGAAAATGGAACTTTAAGAATTACCAAGAAACCTGGGGAAAACAAGTAAGGGAAATTCATGGTCATCTGCAAATCACCACGAATAAAGGTCCAAAACAACAAAACTGGTCCGCATATAATTCCTGTAATAAGAAAAGCAACACAAAGTACAACTTAAGGTAAAGGACAAAAATTTCCAGAAGTAAAATTAATTTCAATGTGTAGTAGTTCAGGCAAACATTAGAACAGTCAACAGATAATGAATTAATTTAAATATCTTCACCTACCATTGCACCACATAAGGCCAAAGCTATTAAGGCCACTGGATTTCCCTGAGGAAAAGAACATGTTAGCCACTATAAAAAGAGAAATGTCATGCTAATGAAGAGGAATTCCAAAAGGAAAAAACAAGTGTGAGTACTACCAATACGGCTTATGGTTGCCAGATATATAGCCGTTGTAAAATTGGCTGCGAAGACAACAGCATAGCCATAGAAGTCAAATGACAAGTCCCGTGCTCCAGCAATAAATGCACCAAGAACTATCAAGCCAACACTGATAACATCCTTAACCTTTTCAGTTAAATGAAGAAATAAAAAAATTACAATGCAATAATGGCTATTTCCAGTAGCAAAATCTACATTGACGTTTCTTGAGGACTATCAAATTAGATTTTCAATATAGTAACAAGACCATCAAAATGAATGAAGAAGTTAAGATGAAAAAAAAAGTCATTTTAAGCTGATGATATTCACTTCTGATATAATAAGTTTTTCAAGAATTCCAATTTCATGTTGCACAACAGTGTCAATGGTTGTTCTATTCCTTGAAGCTCTTTCTTCTTCTTCTTCTTCACGAAATACACACATTAATCAAGCTGATGCAAGTCCATGGAGATTTTGTAGGTGTAAACAACCTTAATGGAGAAATCAGCTTAAATCTTTGGCAAAGTCATAGCACTGGATGCAGAATATAACCATTTAAATTTCCCACAAATAATATTTGCTGGAATAGCTACAAAAAAGGACCAATTACCTTCCAAAAATTGGCGGTGCATATCTCTGCCCTGCCAGAATGTACTCCATGATCATTGTAAATACCACTGTTGTCCGTCTTAGGGTGGTATACATGGGAACATTTACCCCACGGACAGACTCCATTGTAACTAGCTTTCAAGGGGAAACGGGGAAACATCAGAAGGGGTAGAAATTAATTACAAGTGAAAATTCAATAAGGAAAGAAAACCTATTCAACGTTATGCACTAGCATACCATGTAAAGCAAATAAGTAAATGCAAGAGGTAGGGTGTGAATCAATGTCTCCAGTGGTACAAAAGTAGCTTTGACATCAGAAGTAATTAGGGATCCACCATCAGTGAAAGAGATAATCCTCAAGCGTCTCAATACATACAAAAAAGAGCACGAGCACATCATCTGTGAAGAATCAAAACAATAGTGTGAAATGTGAATATAACATTGCCAAGACAGCCATTGACAATAATGGAATTTCCCCAAGTAGGAAAGACATAAATACATAACAATGCTAACTAAAATGGTGAATAATAAAATGCAGCATATTGGCTCAGGAAGATCTACCTGAAATAAAGTTATGACATTTGCACTAGGGAAGCTATAAGAAGAAAGAGCTGCTTTATTGAACAATATCAAAAGCACTGCAAAAGACATACAACAGAAACTGTAAAGAGCTGAACTTAATGTAAAACAAAAAAAAATAATCACAAATGACTGTATATTAAACTATCATTCTTCTGTTCTATAAATTTCATTTCCTTTTTTCCTTTTCAATTATTCATCTCCTCCTTATTTAAAAAAAATCCATTCCCCTCATCCTTGCGCTTTTCGAGTGGAATAAAGCCAAAAAGAAGGCATGATATTAAATGAATTTCACATTATGCAGACATATCAGTGTGACTTTTGCCATTACTTATATTTAAATCTCCAAAATAATCAACACATAATACGCCATCCAAATTTCGGAATAGCATCTATAAATTACACACAATCCGGTAAAATATCAGTTTTAATCACTCCAATAAACCTCAAATTAACACAATTCCTGATCACCAAAAAAAATCCACAATTCACAAAATTTAATAACACAATCCTCTCTATAACAAAAACCTAAAAATAATTCAGCTTTAAATCACAATTACAGATATGCTTTCCAAAGAAAAAAGAAAAAACACATGTAATTAATTTAATAATAAAATTTCAACACTTGAAAATATCAAACGAATCGAATAACAAAAAGTTAAAAAAAAGGTAAAGAAAAAACTGATCGCTGTAAATTGTTAGATAATTGGTTTATACCAGCACAAGACATGTAAGAGATAGCGGCATTAGCTCCTCTCTTAGTCATTGAAGATCCTCTGAAGACCTTATCATCTCCTTTAACTAATCTCTCTTTCTCTCTTTGCCTCTCTTCGCTGATTGAAGATACGAAGACTGGTAGGATTGGATTGGAAGAGGAACTTGACGCCGCCATTGAAGTCATCATCAATTAGAGAGAGAAATGGTGATTAATGAGGATTCACGGTCAACTCCACCAGGTGACTGAGTGAGTCGTCGACTCCAACTCGGACTGGACGCGGTACGCGAGAGGGAAGACGAGGTTTTTTTTTGCTTGCAGGAGGAATGTTTAAAAACGTTGGGTTTCCTTAATTTCAATTTTTCAAATTTCTTTACTATATTTAGATTTGTCAACGACTCAATGGCTCCCGGGCAGCCGGTTCAAAAGTGTTAATCAAAAGCTAATCGGACCGGACGCTTCAACCAGTGAACCAGACATTAGCGTTTAATTATTATCTCTTTATTTAGCATTGCGGTCAGCAATAAAATTTTCTGATTTTTTTTATTTTTTTTAAATAAAAAATATATTATTTTGATATACTTTTAAATAAATAAATATTTTAAAAAATAATATCTATCACACTTCCAAATATATTCTAAATATATATTTAGAATGGTAATAAAGAGTGATTTTCAAAAATATTTTTTAAAAATATATATTAAAATATTTTTTTTATTTTTAACATAGCACATAAAAATTGTAAAAAAATCCACTAAAAAATATCAATTATTTTTAAAATATTTTTTCTTTAAAAATATATCAAAATACATTTTATTTTTATTTTTAACAAAGCAAATCAAAATCATTAAAAAAAAACATTAACTATTTTTAAAACACAGTCAAATATAAACGTAATGTGGAACGACCTCTACCGTCAAAGAAACATAAACAATAAATATAGAGGGACATGTCCCATGTCTTGTCTGTAAAAACGAAAACCTATTTAAAAATTATTTTACAAACAAATTTATTTTATATATTTATCTTCATCAATTTAACTAAATACTTTGTGTCTCTTTTATATTTATTTTTCCGACCAAACACTCTATGTTTCAAATTTTGACAAGTTATGGCATCCTCGTCACATTTTATACCTATTTCTCAGGACTTGAATTTCGTTTAAATAATAATATAATATATATATTTTTTTTTTCCATAGGACATATATATTACCTACCATCAAATTTATTTTATTTTTTTGGTTGGAGATGAGCAGGGACTTGGGTCTCATGGTTTATATATTTTTAAGATTCCAGATGGGCCTGGATTAGTTAAGCCTGCTCTGAATGCAAATTCATTTTCTCCTCCAGCAAAAGAAAACTAATTCTAAAGCGACGACTACTCATCCAGTAAGGTAACGACTCGTCAGCTAACTGACAGTCACAGGAAAGGAATTGTTATCAGAACCGGACCGGACTTTTCGGTTAAACCGAAGAACCTGCGAACCGAGCAAGTAACCGGGCCGGTTTGATTTTGTTTGCCAGCGCATCGCACCCAATCCTATTCCTTCCCCTCTTTCGTCTTTGATTCTTCATCAAAATCACACTTGAACATCTTCTTCTTGTCAAATCGAGGTAATACCGCTAACCAAGCTTCTGTTTCTTTTATTTTTAGTTTTATTAAGGCATCATATGCTGGAAATGCAGAGAACACAGTTTGCAAAGGTGCCGCCGGTTTAACCACTGATCCTGCACCTCCGGTGACTCACTGTCCGATAACACTAGTCGTCAAGCACTTCAATTCATCGGCAATGACACATCCTTTCTGACCGAGGAGGCATGACATGCCGTCGTTTTGAATCTCAGCCGTTGCTCAAATCCATTGATAACCACTTCTCTTCACAAAAAGTAAAGTTCAGTCTCTTAAATTTCCTTTCTTCACCTTAAAGAATGAGAAATTTAATTTTTATTTGCTTCTATTTTTCAATTTTTTTTTAAAGTAACTGAAAATGCTTGATTTTCGCTCTGTTTGTTTGTTTGGTTGGTTGTTGATGTGTTGTCGTAAATGCAGGTGGAACTGTATAACTAATCATGATTTAAATCACAAATATAAAAAATAAAAAAATGACCGAGTTTTCGATTGCTAATCGGAGATATGGTTACCTACATGAACGGAAGTGGCCTTCGGAAGCAATTGATATGCACCATGTTATGGTGAGGAAGAGTAATGGAAAGGGTTTCTTCGTGTTTTTTTCAGCTCTCATCGTTCTCGCAAATGCTTCATATCTCTTCCTAGTCAAGGTAAAGGATTGACTTTCTTGCAGTTTAATTTTTCAAGGTCTATTGTAATAGATAGTCTTGATTTGTTGGTTGTGATTAACATCCATGCTTTTGTCGAGACAGCTTAATGTTTCGAGCTTTAATGTGAGACATGAAGTCTTGATTTGTTGGTTTTAATTAATAGCCATGTTTTCGTCAAGACAGCTTAATGTTTCGAGCTTTGATGAGATACATGATGTCTTGATTTGTTGGTTTAGATTAACATCCATGCATTCATCAAATGCATGGATGCTCTTCCTGGTCGAGGTAAAGTATTGTCACAAAATTTTTGAGTTCTAGTGTGATAAGACTGATTTGCTGGTATGGAATGTTTGCATCTGTAACCTTATATAAAATCATTGGATTACTGTAAGAAAGGATACCAGGTTCATTTTAGTCATTGTAATCCTGGTCCTTCTCTTGATATCTTTGCTGGAAAGGTATATTTGGTTTCATTTATTGAGTAGATTCACTGGTTTATTGTAGCGATTTGAGTAATTTGTGAGGTGAACTGATGTGATGGCTGTCGTCAATTAACAGAATAAATCAATCAGCGTTCTTTTGTGGAGCTTTTTTTTTAGTGTGTTCCTCGTCAAACTAATGTTTTGGAAGCGTGTCATGAAAGGTAAGAACCAGTGAAGTTGGGTTATTGATTTTTTTTTATAGCATTATAGTTTGCCAACTTCCAATGGTAGAATATGATAGATTGTGTTATGTGCTTTCTAGTTGGATAATTATATTTGCTTTCTGTACTTGTTTATATCCTCGAATGACACAGAGTCTGTCATGGTTATGCCAACTTTTGGAGTTCAACTTGAAACACACTATTTGAGGTATATTTCTTCTTCTTTTATTTGAATTTTATTATGCTGGATTGTGTGTCCATATATGTGCCTATAAATTCCATTGCTGAAGCATATATGAATACATAAAAAAAATTCTAATTTTGTCTAATGTTGCAATATTAAAATTTATTACTGCTACGATTACATAAGATGCAGTTATATGTGCTACCTAAGCATACAATTGAACAGTGTTATGAAGTCTGAACTGATGGTTACTGAAAGGAGAGGATTGTTTTCTGTAGCAATTTGTTCTGTCAGTTGGTAATATAATTGAAGAATATGCTGTGAGCTATCATCTTGATGTGATTCCAAATGGGATTTTAGGGGTATATTTAGGTTCTCAATTCAAGCTTCCTGATTTTTTCCATTTTTCATTCTCTGGGACCAAATTTCTCAAGCATTTCTTTCTCTCTAGGACCATCTATATTTCTGTGTTTCTATCATAGAAAAAAATGTCTGTTGGCCAACCTATCCTTTTCCATCGCATGCCAATTTGCAAAGTGGTTTTAAGATTGAGTTCTGCAGTTGAAAAATTTTACCGTCATTTTTCTCTTCTTCAAAACATTTTCTTGTCTATACAGTGGAAGAATTGTCCGTCGCTTTGTTCCTATTGACAAGATTTTGAAACCTGTGTTGCTGGAATGTGTGTCGCCAATTACTTGTTACTGGAGCTTGTCTCTGCTTCTGCGTGGAGAAGCAGAACTAATGTTGGTTTTTAAGGTATACTAATATCTCTCATTTGAGACTTGAATTTCGAAGAAAAAACCTGACTAGTTAAATGGCTTTAGGAGGCCTGAATTACATGAAATTGCAAAATGATGGGTCTTACATCTACAAAAGGATGAAGCCTATTATTAACAAATCACTAAAGGATGTGGCTAAATCATTAGAGCCACATCCACAAAATACTATTCACTTTCTTCTTCTTTTTTTTACCCTTTAACAACTCAATTTTTTTTAGTTTTTTTTTCTTTAAATTTTATTCTTTAATATTAAATTATTTTGCGAATTGTGCTTTATAATTTTTCTTGATTTCTTTTATGTTAGGTTATATATCAATATCATAGATTTAATTTAATTTGTTTTTCTCGATTTCAACCTTTAAATTAGATCTATTAGAAGTAGAGTTTCGTAATTTTTTTCAAATTACTTTCTACTGATTTATCTCAATCTTATTACCCAGGTCACAGATTTAATAGATTAATCCAAGTTAACTCGGGTCTTTTTTTAGGTGTTTTTTTATTTTTTTTCAATTTCATCTTTCAAAACTAGTTTGGTTGGAAATTAAGCTTCGTAATTTTTTTAATTTTCTTTTTATGAGGTTATCCTGATCTCATAACCTGGGTTATGGGTTTGACAGATTGACCTAGGTTGACTCGGTTTATTTTTTTTGTTCCTTTTTAATTGATTTTTTTTAATTTCACCCTCCAACAACTCAATCTTTATTTTTTTTTTAATTTAATCTTTTAATATTAGGTTGTTTGAGAATTGAGTTTTGTAATTTTTTTCAATTTGCTTTCCGTAGAGTTATCATGGTCTCATGATTTTTTTTTCTTGATTTCACCATTTAACATTGGATTTGTTGGAATGGAGCTTCATATTTTTTTATTTGTTTTTTATGTAGATATCTCGGTCTCATGACCTAGATCACAGGTTTGATAGGTTAACTCGAGTTGACTATAATAGTTTTTTGTGTTTAATATTTTTTTTTCAATTCTATCATTCAACATTAAGTTAATTAATAATTGACATTCATAACTTATTTTGATTTTTTTTGTTATCACAGTCTAATAATCCAGATCCATCCGACATGTCATCATTTCAATATTTGAAAGCAAATGTCATCCAATATGTTACTATATCAATATTTAAAAAAGTTGATGTTCAACATGAATCGTATTTTGAGTTTATAATTATTATTTTTATTGAAAAACATGTTAGCAATTCTTTGATATTTTTTTCAAGGAAAAAAAAAATTGATTTAGCTTGCCATGCGGGCCAATGATCTTAGTAAGAACAAAAGGTGGTTGATGATTGAGGGTTTTGTGGCACAATTTCTTAATTATGGTTGTACACTTAACTAATATGATTTCCATCCATTTTCAGGAATTACAACCTCCTGTGAAGATGTTGATCCCTATCTGGAAGGCCTTGTGTGATGCTTCTGGCATTAAAGAAGGCTCAGACACCTTGGAGGATGTCAGCTAAAAAGATGAGATGCACCTAGAAGTCAGCGGAGGACCATTTGCAGTAAAGCAGGTCTTATCTTAAGAGATGATGCTTTATCGTATCCTCTAACGCAGGAAAAAAAAAGACCATTAGCCATTCCTACTCACAATTTACTTCATCGATACACTATCATTTCACGAGGGCCATTTTTCACTGCAGGGAACAGATTGGTGCTCATTTTTTAAGCTACCTCAAGGAATTCTGTACATGGAGATATCATCAGGTTCAATATAGCATACTCTTTCATACTGGGTAAAGGAACATAAATTACCAAGTTTGATTGCTGAGTAATTTTAATGCTAAACAAAATCATGATGTTTCACTGGTGTCTCAACACTCACCCTTATAGGCTGTGTTTGTTTTTGTACTCAAAAAGAATTTTTGAAAGTTTTTTTCTTTAAATGAATTTTTTTTCTTCAAAAACCTTTTTTAATGTGCTGATATTAAAATTTAATTTAAAAAAATATATATATATATATATATTATTTTGAGTATTTTCAAATAAAATCATTTTGAAAAGCAATCGCTATTAGAATCTATCTTAAAAAATACTATCATAGAAAATAACCTTTTGGGGCTGGTTGATTGATTTAAACCTAGTTATTAAACATGATTATGATGGAACATATTGAATTGAACATAATCTATAGCAAGCTTGAATCTTTGCACAGGATCCATGAAAATGGTGGGTCTTCTCCGTAGACTCTTGCGATCTTTGATCGTAAGTTGAGGAAGCATATGGCTGGACATCAATATGAACATAGATGACAAACTTGTCTTAGTACGATTGCCATAGAATAGACCCATCGAACGGGCAGTGCTGACCTAATATCAGAGATAATGTCCTTCAGGTGATCCCCGCTCTCTCAGGTTTGCCTTGCAGACATACACACCAAGGAAATTTACAGACATCTTCCCCATCAATGTCCAGGCATGAGTGTTATCTCATTTTGTGAGAATTGAGTGTTATCTCATTTTGTGAGAATTGAGTGTTGAACTGCTGATCTTTGAGTTAATGTGACGTGAAACCACAAGGTACTTTGAATAGAAACACGGCAGTCTCCATCTATCAACAATATTGCCAAGGGAGAAGACTAGGCTTCCTTAAAGAGCTCTTGATGCCTAGGATGCATTCCATCTCTCCCTCTATAGGAGACCTTATCGGGAGATGAGAACAATTTGTTCAAGTGTTAAATGGCCTAGAATAATAGAGTTTCTTTTTTACTCACTTGCACGGTTTCGATGTTCGGGACACGACAGCCAATGCCGGCCGAAGATTTGCTGACGATCATCTCTCTGGTAACTTGTAAGCTTGCATTGGCTGGCTAGGATGTTTCTGCAGTTCATTTTCATATATATTTCAGTTTCAACTTGGCAACGACATTCTCGTGTTCCCATTGCCCAACTTGCTAGCCAAATCTCATTTGCCTTGATCATCGCCCCCCCTCCCCCCTTACATATGACAAATACACCAGTCCAAAAAAGGTTATTTATTTAGTTTGATTCATTAATTACTGGAATTATTTGGAATCGTTTTCTTGGAAAGAAGACTTTGTAGCATAGTAATTAATTCCAGCTGGACACATGATTCGGACTGATGACCTGGCCAAATCCATGTTATGTCAAAATCCATGTTATTGGTTGACTGAGATAACTCCGGTTAATTAAAATGGTATTATTTTAATTTGTTTAAATTAAAACAATGTTATTTTAAAAAATAAAAAAGTTAACATGGGTTTTGATCAAGTCAACTCTAACTTCAACTTAACTTTTCTTGAACACCCAGGTCGGATTAGGGGACAGATTGGCCGGGTCTTAGATAGATTTGTCGGGTCAGACCGGATTCAATAATTATGCTTTATAGTTTACTAGCTATATGACTCACGCTTCGTCGCGGGTCGGATAAAAAAATTCCAAGAAAAAAAAATTATGTTTAGTCAATGCAAGCGCATTTTAAAGGAAAAAAAATCAATGTTGAATGATATAAAAAAAAAAAAAAAACAATGGCAACTCATGTTTACCTATTAAGCCAGTGACATGAGTCATTTGACCAGAAGCAACAGATTTGAAAAAAAAACTTGAAGCCTAGTTTTTAACCAACCAAATATATGATTGTTTTTTTTAAAAAAAAAACAAACAATCAAAAGGATAAAAAAAAATAGCAATTGCAAGCAAAAAAAAAACTTGAGCCCATTCGGGTTAACCTGCCAAATCCACGAGTCAAGCTATGAGATCGGGAAAATCATATAAAAAGAAAACCACGAAGTTTATTTTTGTTTAAAACATCAATGTTGAATTATGAGATGAAAAAAAAAGTTAAAAAAATATTGATATCAACCCTTGATCGGAAACACCAAATATGAAAAAATATTACGGCCATTATCAACAAATCAAATATTGAAGGATGAAACTAAAAAAAAAAATCATTCACACAAAAACAATGATTGAAATAACCATATAAAAAGGAAAACGAAGAAAACCATGAAGCTTGTTTTTTTTTTAAAAAAAAAATCAACATTGAGTAATGAGATTGAAAAAGAAAATAAGTAAAAAAAATAATGTGAACTCGTGACATGAACCATCTGATTGGAAGCACCAAACCTAAAAAAACCACGAAACTCAAATTTCAATAAATAAAATGTCGAAAGGCTGAAATTAAAAAAAAAAAGCAATCACAAAAAAATGAATTAAAAAGAAAAAATAGCAAATTAAAAGAATAAGGATTAA
>Ga0307515_10012983_pt1 | contig 15607 bp, 26 predicted proteins | sample 17_EM_MG_FD_194513 | JGI IMG/M metagenome (GOLD analysis project Ga0307515, IMG submission 194513) | Populus trichocarpa ectomycorrhiza microbial communities from riparian zone in the Pacific Northwest, United States - 17_EM | ecosystem: Host-associated > Plants > Roots > Unclassified | place... | reverse complement strand
AACACGGCGTTCCCTTCCGCCTCTGTTGGGGATTGCTGCCCGTCGCAGGAGTGGTGGTGACTTGGATCTTGGGACGTTTGGGTTCACGAGATCGGCAAGTGGGAGTTGGATGGTTGCTTTCTTCCAAGAATGGGGCAGAGATGTGGCCGTCCGAGCTTCCGGACCACTGGTGGTGTCTCGGGATTGGAAGCAGACCGTCGATTGGGTCTACCGCCATGGGTTCTGGGGACTGACGGTCTTGAGAGGTGGGATCATCGCCATCAGCTTTGCGTTTCCGAGGGATCTGACCGAGGGAGGGGGAATCGTGAGTAACGTCGTCCATGTAGTCGTCCATTGCGAGGGAAGATGGGAGAAGAGGAGAGGAGGGGTCAAGGACCGGCAAACGCGAGGGGTCAGGTTGTCATGAAGCATTTTACCGGACCAAATGGGTGCAGCCGCATTCAAACCACGATGAATCCCAGTTCGGCTAATACTACCAGACACCGCACGTCTTCGGCCATCGGTTGCGCTTATACCATGCTCGGATTATGGCTAGTAGGGTTTGGGATAGCCGACCGGAAATGATTTCAAGATTAAGATTTCAGAACACGCAGCCTCAAAATTCTCTACTCGCCCGCTTATCACTCATCAGTTGCACCCCAACCTGGTTGGAACACTCTCGCGGAGAGGGCCATGCCTTGCCCACACTACAAGGCCGGAATTGGAATGGCGTAATGAAAAAGGCCATACCCATCATAAGGGTAGTAATGAAACCCCACAGGACGGCGGCTATAACTTAACAGAACAGATCAGCGTGGCGACATATTCATCCGTCCTCGTCCTGGACATCCACCTGGACGCCGGCCGCCTTGCGGAGCGATCCTCCATATCTCCGATTCACACTCTTCCAATTCCCTGCAGGGAATGTATCGGCGCCTCAGTCACCGGATCCTTGGCCTCTTGGGTTCACTCCTCCACAAATGCGCCAAAAGGTGGGAAGCGAGTACTGTAGACAACAAGTTTCACGTACCAGCAATTGCAGCTTAACCCCCGGAGGCGACGCCACAGAACAATCACGGCTGTTCGGGCATTTTCTGGGCTATCGTAATTCAAAAGCTCGTCCGATGAGCCATTCGTCTGGTACCTCCAGTACTGTCCCAAGTTCCGATGCGCCGACCTCAGAACGGGAATCTTGTTTCCACACACCCTCCGAACGGGTTTATGGCATCCGTTTGCCCGACCATACTGCTGGCATGGGATATCTCTGACATCAAAGGGATCACTGAAATTTCACGCTCCCAGCTGCCCCATCCGTATCGGATAATATGGCGCCGCTCATATATAAAGACAGACGCGATACCAGCGGATGAAGTATCGCCCCTGCAGTTTTGGCTTGCGGAAAACTCGCAGTAATCATTGGGTATTCCTATTCGTGTCACGTGTGTACGAGGTTGATACGAAGAAAGACTCTTCCTCAAAAGAGATCCATGCGTAACCTAGGCATCAATTAACTTGTCCTCCTTCACCTCTGGCGCGTCTCCAGCGGTTGTCGCCTGCTTCTTCGTTGGCTTCCTGGCGTAGAATTCTTGGATGATCTTTGGGCTGATACGGTTCAGTTGTTCCTTAGGGAAGATGCGGAGTAATGACCATGCAAGGTCAAGTGAATCAAAGATGGTTCTCGACTCGTATGGTTCTAATGAGCGCTCTTCAGTCCCCAGGAATCACAAGACCCGCTCCACACTGAATCTCACCTTGAGATACAAACTCGTGCTCGAAACGTTCCAAGAACTCCAACGCGAGCTTATCTTCAGCCGATAATGCCTCTTCACCTACCACAGCCTTCATCGATGCTGCATCACGGGCAATAGCGTATTTTGCATACTTGTTGCGTGATAGTGAGGCCCGAGGTCTCCTGGTACCGCGTGCAGACACTCACCAGCTGATTGGAGACATCACTATGATCTTTCCTCGTAAGTTTTTCACCGATCGCGCTCTTCATCAGACGAGACAAAGAAGGCAAGACGTTGATCGGGGGATATATTTGACGATTGTGCAGCTGCCTGTCGACAAAGATCTGTCCTTCCGTGATGTATCCGGTAAGATCAGGGATAGGGTGAGTGATATCTACGGCAATCGATAATTGGCATCAGAAACGTTCCTGAGCATCAACCTGCTTCGGGAACTCACCGTCGTTTGGCATAGTCAAGATGGGGATCTGTGTGATCGACCCATTTCTTCCCTCAACACGACCTGCACGCTCATAAATCGTGGACAAGTCCGTGTACATGTAACCAGGGTAGCCACGTCTACCGGGGACCTCTTCACGGGCGGCCGAGACCTATATAGACAGTCAGACCGCGACACCATTTCGTCAACCTCTCTGTGCACTGACCTCTCGCAGGGCATCGGCATAGGAAGACATATCGGTTAAGATAACCAATACGTGCTTCTCAAGCTGGTAAGCATAGTATTCTGCGGTAGTGAGGGCCAAACGCGGAGTGATGATACGTTCGATGGTGGGGTCATTGGCCAAGTTCAGGAACAAAGTGACACGATCCAAACTTCCGTTCTCCTCAAAGTCTTGTTTGAAGTACCTGGCGGTTTCCATGTTCACGCCCATAGCGGCAAAAACGACCGAGAAGTTGTCTTCATGTCCATCGTGTACATCCTTGGTTGGGCGCTTCACAAGGCCTGCTTGTCGCACGATCTGCGCAGCAATCTTGCCGCCGCAGAGAGTTTGGATGAGTCGGCGAACACCGAAGACGACAGAAACCGCTCACTTCGTTGTGCGGGAGACCGGCGGCCGAGAAAATGGGAATTTTTTGTCCACGGGCGATTGAGTTCATGACATCAATGGTCGAGATACCGGTTTGAATCATTTCTTCAGGGTAGATACGGGAGTATGGGTTGATTGGCGAGCCTAAGTGTCGCATATAATAGCTCAGGACTCCGGCTTAGATTAAAACCATTGAAAGACGCACCATTGATGTCCAAATAATCCTCTGCAAACACCTTCGGACCCTGGTCAATCGGAGCACCAGAACCGTTAAAAATCCGCCCCAACATATCCTCCGCGACCGAAAGCTTCATGCTCGCCCCGGTGAATTCAACGTGAGTAGCCTTGACATCGATACCCGGCGTTCCTTCAAACACTTGCACGATGGCCTTTTTGCCTTGAACTTCAAGAACTTGACCGCCGCGCCTCGAACCATCCGGAAGCGTAAGAGTCACAATTTCGTTGTAGGAGGGGAACTAGAAAGAGTTGAGGTTCAGTTTCCCCCTGAACGTGGTGGGAGTGTAGGACGATGGGTGTGGGGCCGACATTTCGCTCACTTTGACATTATCGAGGATAACCAACGGTCTGGCGAGCGGTGGACGTTCAAAAAGGTTCCTGAAGGGACTGAAGTGTGCGGCCACTCACCCGTTGACAGCAGAGACGGTACGGTAATCTAATCGGTATACGTCAGAATCGGACTTTCGCAACGCACAACACAAGGAGAAGGCAGGCACCTAGATGGGGTTTAACGCGGTATTCCTGAGTAACTGCAGCGGCGTTAATCGCCGCGAGTTCGCCATCGCTAATCTGAGCACCCGAAGGCATGATGATACGAGTTTACTGGGACGGTCGGAAGGGCGCTAAACCCAGCTTGATGAAGAGAGATTACCTCCTCCGTCGGATTTTCCCACAGTCGGTCACTCTCCTTACATCCAGCAAGACACTATAAATCACGACGACGACAGGTTAACCTACAGCTGTTACAAGAGTAACTCTACAAGCTTCTTCGTCAGATCCGCCAACTCGTTCTCTGGGATAGTCGACCTGGAACGAAGTCAGAATCAGCGCGTTTCCTCGGCTGTAGGAGGGCTCACCATTCCGTCTCCAGTAGAACTTCCTCAGCGGCATCAGTTTCCCTCCCTAGTTCCTTACTCTGCATGACGAGGTACATGTACTCGGCAGTAGCAGCCCTGATCTGTTCCACGGTGAGTTACCTTGACAAAACTAATATCTCCCTCGATCCTTACCATCGGGAACTGATGTCGGAGGAATCCGGCAGCCTTGTCCAACCCAGCTGCAAAGAGTTCTGGGAACGCCAGCAGGTCTACGGTGCTAAATGTACAAGAAATCAGTCTTGGAGGTATTTCGCACGGGATCTCTGCGCCTTTACATACACTTTCATCGATACCTGAATCCGTGAAACATTCTTGATGAGGGGGATGCTCCTCGTGGCAACCGACAGCAAACCGAGTAATCTGTCATGCGTTCGTTATTTGAATACTCGCATTAAGACGGGCGGAATGGGTAAACTCACTGCTTCTCTCCTCTGGCGTTTCCGTTCAGGGAATCAAGGGCACCACCTTCAAACAAGACGTTGAAAGTTTGCAAGAGTGGAATGAAGGTATTGTTGTCAGAGAAGTTCCGTTTCAGCTGTACCACCAAGTCTCCAGCCAGGTCGACTTGTGGGTACGCTCCAGCCTCCGGCATAAGCTCTTGGACGAATCCAACCAAACTTGATGACACTGGCCTATGCTATCGGAATGCTCGATTCCTGCATAGTGGGCAAGTGCACAAAAATGCTCACCGTGCTCTCTGTCTTTGTTCCAAGACTCAAGACGAGGCCCATCAGAACTGAACTTCGATACTCCGGTATCTCGAGGAGACGGACTGCTCTCGGGTATAACCACGCTGCGTCGCTCCACTCTTCAGACCCGCAACTGCAATGATTGCCTCAGTGGGGGTGACACCTATCAGGAACAGCAAACTCGCCTCGGGAATAACTCGTTCATCGTTTCAGTTCCGAATATCTTCCACCTCTCCTTACCATCTACCTCGGGTAAAGCCCAGTGGAGTAACTTCACGAACTCATTCCCAGTCTGCTGTCGAACATTATCCAGTCGTTCGACACCTTGCTTGAGAATGCCTCCAATCGCAGCGTGGTATTTCTCGGGGGGGAAGTATTCGATGAAATTTGGCAGGGACTCGGAGTGAGTGAACAGGATCTGGGCGAGTGTCGATAAGCCGAGTACACAAGAGATTCGTATCCAAGATCCAACGTCTCCTCGTTGGTCGGTGGTGTAATCCGTCAGGCCCTCTAGGAGAGCGTCCAAACATTGAGCCATGAACTCTGGAGAGATATCTGTCATGGATTTGGGTGTCGGTTGTAACGCCCACAGGTTGGTTGACTTACAATCTGCCATCTGGTCCTGTACATTCGAAAGTATCAGAGGAAGTGAATTATAACAATTCCTCCGTGCCTCGATGTTGCTCAGGAAGTGGGGTGACTGATGAACCTGTCAACCAGAGACATAGTGCGGAGCTTTTTGCACGAACCTTGCGGTCAACGCTCTCTAAAATAAATGTTGTGGCGTTCCCCAAGCCGTGGGGGAACGCCCTATAATCTAACACACCAACAAGGGTGCCAAGGCTCTGCTGCATAGGCGGTAGGCCAACTCGGAACTCTTGAATAAACCTCGTGAGGTCATTCGAGCAATTCACCAGTTGACTAACGGCACCGAAAGCCTTCGCCGCTGATCCTTGAACAAGGACATTCCTATGCCTCACCCCCATCTCGATGATTGATTTCCAATGTGGGACGGATGGTTTTTCGAGTAGCATGATCTCCGTAGAAGATATGCTGACCCCAATAAGATCGCAAGCTGCGGCCAAAAGGATCTCGTTGCGTGTGCTCTGTAATACTTTCATCGAGACACCTGAGAGATAGCGAAACACCTGGGCAACGGTCAGTCCCAACTCCCGATCATCAGAACTACTTGGACTCAGAAATACTTGGACGAACCTGTTGTCGCTCCTGTTCCAAACCGCGAGCCTTGAAACCAGATGCTAGCTCTGTAAGAGCCACCATTCCACCGTGGATTTCGCTGATATCAGGGTACGAGAGGAGTTTCGCCTAGCTAGTTTTCAGCGATTCACAAACGTTCCGACGGTGCAAATGTCATACCGCTCTGGCCGCATTCTCGGGACCCAAGTTGGTTAGATCCAGCTCCGAAATGGCCCTGAGTGACTGAGCGCCGAGAACCCGCATCTCAAACTCCCAATGGCGGAGAGTGGTATCAAAGAGGTGGTCAATGAGAAACGGTCTGTAGTGGATGTGTCTTTTGACCAATCCCGTGGTGAGAGACAGGTTTGATGTAGGTGCACGTTAACACTCACTCTCCGACCTGTGGTGCAGCAGTCAGGAAAGCGTTCCTCCTTGTTCCAACGCTGTAGAAGTCTGCCTTCCGTAGAACATCGATTCCATCGGGAAATAACCCCTATTTCCTCCGGATAAGCGTAGGTACCATGCAAACTGAGGAATCGTACTCACAGTCCGTCCAACATGCTCCTGGAAAGCCGCACTGGCGGCCCTGCGAATATGGACCTCACGATCGAACAAGGCGACGGTTACCAACCGCCTGGCCAAATCCGAGGCGTGAGGAGCCAAGGTCTTCGGGTCATGCGCCCTCGCAAGCGACCAAAGAACGTAAGATGCAGCGTCCCGCACACTTGATCCAACAGAGTGAGATCCTTTAGGGATGTCGAAATAGATGGCCTAAACATGGATCAATTGTACGGGGAAATACGGGAAATATGATTGACTGCGGACTTTTGCCAGCCACCCTAGCAGGACCGGAAGCTGCTCGTCGGATACCAGCCCGCGCCTGGCCATCTCGGCGCAAGTCAAACAAGCTCCCTGCCACGTTGGCTCCGCAATTGAGGGCATTTCGTAGGTCGTGGTGACTCCGACAGAGTGAATCGCAAAGTGGCTCATCACCGTCTCCAGTACTTGTCCAGCGAAGTCCGAGGGGAGTCTTTCAGAAATCCTGCCGATACCTTTGGCTGCTGCCCAGCGAACAACGGTATCCTAAAAAAACATTCAGAACAAGCTCGTTTCAGGAGATGAGCGCTGACGCCGGGTACCTTGTCTTGGATTGTTTGGAAGAGATCATCAAGTATACCCTCCATCTCCTCCGGAACATCGATCTCCTCTTCCTCGGTCTGAATATCGTGGAGTGTTTCCGGGGAAACCAACGACTTCCCTTTCAATCAAACGAGCGTTAGGTTCATATAAAGTTTTTTCCACCTGGCTTACCTTTCCGTGCCCTGGAAAATTTACGTGGCGGAAGCAACCTGATTCCCGCATGAGCGACGGCCTTCGTCCTGAGCTTCCGGATAACAGTGTTGATCTCAAAACCTTTGGAGTTGTCGACGGATCTTGCAATCCTCAGTAAGCCAGAAGAATGGCTTTGCACTATATCCGAGGGCGCCATTTTTATTATTTCACAGACCACTTGCAAGGTCCCTACTGCCTATGGGAGGAAGGAATTGATTTTCAACTTCCAGGCAGGTGGCAATGGTGGAGCTCACCAGGAATAAATCAGCGGACCCCACGATCATTTCTTCTCCCCGGGTTATAAACCCATCCAAGCGATTCTTCGTATCCGCCCTAGATATACGGCGTCAAGTAGGAACGCAATTGACAGGTTTTGAAAACGCACCTGGTATACAGCCTGGATAACACCAACGCTGCGCCTTCCCGCTCCATCCCAGCTTTACCGAGGAATCTCTTTGCAATCCCTTCTATAGCCTCCGCGGTTTTTCCTCGTTCATGGACTTCGTCGAATTGGTCAAGGTCAAATGGGATCATGCAAACGAGGGATAACCACAACATGACGCTATAGAAGACCTCCCAGTGGGAGTCGGCCAATATCTTTCTGGAATCGAGGGGTATTTTGAAAAAGTCCAACACGATCGCCAGATCCGAAATCTCGTGAGGAAAGAACCGGACTGTGCTCAGTGATTAGCCTTCACTACTACTGTCGACGAAGGGTGTGAGAGCCGATCGTACTTATGGCTTTGTAGCCGCGAAATTTGATGAAGGTGTAAAGAAGAGAACAAACCCTGGCGAAACGGAAGGTCACTCTGACGTCCTCTGGATCAGTGGCGACAAGAACTTTGACATGACTCTTGAGGGTCTCGATGATGGGCAGCACCATTTCCTCAAGGCACGGATCCAAGAGATAAGGCTGCTCTTGGAAACTGTTTATCTACACAAAGGAGGGACGGGCACGCGATCAGAGCCAAACCCACCCCAACCCGTGTACGGTCACTCACTGTCAGCTCCATGTAGTGCAGTCGCAGCCCTTCTGATCTCGAGTCCTCATCGGATGGATCCTGGTTCAGGTCGAGTGAAAGAAGGAAACGAAGATTCTCAAGGAACCATTCGCGCTTCTCAAATTTTGTGAATGTCGTGCGTTCTGCGACCTTGGTGTCCTCCTGGATGTGCATAACCCGACGGCGGCTGAAGATGAACGAGGAGGGGTTGAACCACGTGACCGAGAGCGGACTTGAACTTGACCGTCGTCAACGATTCGCCTCACGGCACCAACGCATGTTGACTCTTTGATCTTGATTGGCCTCCAATACACGCCTTGAGTAAACACTCCTCGTGCAAGCCCTGCTCCCTGGGAGACGCGTTCGCGCGTAGCTTTCTGGAAGGAAGGGTGGTGGCCCCTCACATCAAATTCACGTCCTGGCATAACGCTTCGGGTTTTCTCCAGGTGGTTCGAGTGGCGCCGACGAGATTCAGGTATTGTGTACTTACATGACAGAGGACTCAAGGCCCCAATACTTCAGGACAGCCTGAGAGGCATGGATGAACCGACATAGTTGTTCAGTGGGGGGCCCCCGCCCGTCAATGCCCATTCCGTTCACTCCTCATGCCCCATGGCTCTTCATCGCGTACCGGTGAACACTCAGTTTTTTTGCACCCTCGAACGCGAAGCTTAAGGAAAAGTGGGACGCAGTACCCCTCCAGTTTCCGCCATCCTCCGAGAGTTGGCAGTCACTCTTCAGGATCGGGCTCAACGTTTTCGGTTTCAGCCCCAAGTTAGGGCCTGAAGCTTGAAGCCTGAAGGCATGAACCGTTCGGTTAGCCCCCCTCGACGAGCAGATTCGAATCTAACATCTGGGTCGTGGGAACCCCTCTTCCATATCGAGAACACTGAAACGTTAGAAGTCAAACAACTATCTACCTGTGGGTCCCCATGTATGCAAGCCCACGCCGACACGCACTCGGGTGAAACCCCCTCAGGAACCAACAGAACATGGATGGTGCATGCACCAGGAACTATCATGTATAATGTTACCGCCATAACTGGCGCGGGCGGAACCCCAGAATTTACACAAAACACTAAAAGTCAACCACAGGGACCTTCCCGGCAGTGAAATCCGAGAACCGCGCATTCTCAAGCACCATCCCCTTAGCGAGGATGCGGCAATAAAACGGTTCACCCGCCAGGTCAGGCTCAAGTACCAACGTGTCACTCTCCTTGAGAGCGTCCAACACTCTCAACGCCCATTGCGCACAAGACCATCTCCGATGAGTACCCAAAGAAGGACTATCTCCCTGACCCGCCGGCCACGACCGCATCCACTCCTCAAACTCGGAAAGAGTGTCGATGTCCGTGCTGAGTGGCCCAAGCCTGACATACCCCACAAAGGTCTCTGGGCTAAGGACTTTCGGATCGATCTGCGGGTGATACTCGATAAACCATTCGTTCGGATCCCCCCGATTGTTCACGATCTGGTATGCATTGAGCGGTGTCGGGACTTGTTCACCGTCACCCGCTTCCCCGGAGTTGCTGTTATTCCTTTCACCATTGGTATTTCCCGCGACGAGGATCCAGTGGAAGTTGGAACCGACAACCCCCGGCTCCCTGCGGGTATATAGGGCGATGTATAACGTGACTGGCATGTTTCAAGTAGAAAGGGTGGGGACTTTGAGAAAGTAAATCCGTTAAAGAAGCGCTTCGTGGCAACCCCATCGACATGCTCGATGCTCACCGTTGATTTAAACTGATAAAAGTGTAGAGAAACGAGCGAACGACGTCCAGCTTCAGCACCACCGTGACCCACCAATGTTGTTGGGGGAGGTATGCACTTGCGAGATGAAGAGCACGACTGTCAAAGCCATGTATCATGCCATGTTCCCACGACCTTCGCGCATGTTGACCACGCGCGTGATGGCATCGATGTTGAACGTTTGAACTTTGAGGGTGGCAGAGAGACGATTCCTCGTACAAGAATGGTAGCACCAAATAAACGAGAAAGTCTCGCCACCCCCCATCCCCATCGACCGCACGAGTTCATGTAACCCATGATTTATTTAAACATGAGCCAATTCACAGATCCTAAATCGATTGCTTCGCCCGAAGCAGGGCCAAGTAAACCTCACTCTTGGGTGTAAAAACCACGCTTACCAGCCCAGTAGTCGAGATCCGCGCAGTCGATCTACTGCGATATTCCAAGCTTCAAGCTTCAAGTTCGAAGGCCTCGCGACGGGCGATCACTTATCCTGTTTTATCTCCCACCTACTCGCGTTTGCCATTTTATCACGTGGTATCCCATTTCCGATACGACCCGATTGTCACCCAGGTTCTGGCTCGCAACTCCCCCAAGTGTTCGCCTTTACCCGTCTATCCAGACGATACCCGGACTTTCATCACCGCCCGGCACACAACACGACCCAAAAGAACGGTCGGGATCTCTCCGCATTCCATAAAAGTCCCATAATACCCATGGACGGTCACCCGATAAGCAAATGGACCGCGGCCGCTCCATTCACTGGTAACTGCGACCGCGTATCTGAAGCAGGACCCGCCCATCTGACGGATAAACCGACCGCGGGCATCCGAAAGTTTCAGATGCGGCAGGAAACCGGCGGAGATCTCCCCATTCTTGGGAGTTCGAAGGGCGGGCACTCGGAGGAAGAAGTTCCGGCGAACATGACACCGAACGAGAGAGAGTGACGACACCTGCAGCCGGGACAAGGGTGTCGGCGACCGCTCATGCACATGAGTGACAAGGCGAGTTACCCGGTGTGGCACTGGCACGACGATGACATCAGTGCTTCACAAATCCCACGCCTGCGGCCTCTCGGCGCCGATCACTCAACCAGCTGTCCATATCAGGCACACCGAACGTTCGTCGCAGGTTTCCCACCACAAACGAAAAAGGAGCACCGAGCAGGGAAGATCAGGCATAGAATCAGGTCGGACCGTAACCCTGTTTTTACACAAAGTAAGCTAATTGGATACAAGTGGTACTCGGATAAAGGGGAATCAAGACAAGAAGAGTAATTTTTGTTCGTTTCGTTGGGGACCAAGGAGAAAGTAATGCCGAACGACGAGCGCAAGGGGACTTCGGGGATTTCCGACTTTTTCAGGAAGCGTATTCGGAGAGGAGGGAGGGAACAATCTCGGAGAGAAGGTGAGTGTATATCGAGAGATTCGAAACCCGGCGGTCCGCGATTGCAATGGCGCACATCCCAGCTTCTCCACTTCATGTCGGGTTTGCCGAGTTGTGGATCGTTTGTGATTCGTGACGGATATGGCAGGTATAGAAAAGACCTTTCTTCCAGAGGCAAGGCCATGGATACGGCGCAGGAGATAGCGGACGAGCTTGCCCGTGTTCATAGGATGGGAGATGCGGGGATGCGGAGTGGATGCAAAAACGTCTATGAGACAGCTCGTTGAGGGTCCTCCCAAAGTGATGGGGTGGGAAGGGGAGAATCGATGGTACGGGCTATGCAGTGCATGGAGGAGTTGAAGAGGAGAAGAGAATATGGGAGGGGTGTACAAGGATGAACAAGTTGGAGTTATACTGAAATCACGGTTCTAATAAAAAGAGTGGAAGGACTATAAAGTATCTAAGGAATTCGGGGGGGACAGACAATGCGATCTGTGGGGGTCGTGAAATGGGGCGATGATATATTGACAGAACCTGAGGCCCGTCGATAGTATAGCACACCATCAAAAGGAAGAAGCAAAGAACCATATAATCACCATAAACAGGGTTGAAGACAAAGAGGCCAGAAGACACAACGAGAGCAACAAAAGGGGAGCGAAGGGGATCAAGAACCCCAGTAGCTTGTATTGCGAAGGAGTTAAACGTTAAACGCGCGCTTGAATGGGAGCCAACGGCGATCCACAGGAGTGTTTTCCGCCCCCGACTCGACATTCCCTAGAACACCACGTTTCGTTGCATCGCGGGCACTTGGGGTAATCGAGTCCCTCCCTCATGCACTTGGAGCAAGTAGAATGCATTCTGAACTTGCTCGCTTTTTCCACTTCGGCCAAGATCGCGTTCATTCCGGAGCCGGAATTGGCCCGAGTGACCGGAGTCGGCGTGGCTGATGTCGTTTTACGAGAGGGTGACGGACGACGAGGGGTCGCAGTTGATGAGAACCTTGATGGGACCCTCACCATTCTCTCGGGCTCCATACGTCGGGGGATGAATTCCTTATCATCGCTCGAGTTCTCAAAGACGGGAGTGCGACATATGGTTGGCAACCCCTCCCCAGGTTCAAGCGTCGGAGACGGGGTAGGGGGGGTGACTTTCGCGCTTCTGATGGTCCAAAGGAATGGAATAGCTCTGGACTTGGCAGACTTTGAATGAATGTATCTTAGAGATTGGCGCGCCGGTGGCGTAACGCTGAAAGACCCATAGGGCAACGAGTCGGTCGAATCATCCGAATTGGAGGTAAGAACGGGAGGAGTTGCGAGGGATTTAGAAGAGATGGAGGAAATAGTGGAATGTCGGGAGGAGAGCGAGCTGGAGGAAGTGCGACTTCGGAGGCGATTATGGAACCTCGTGGTGGGGGTAAGGGGAGAAGGTGGAGAAGACGGGAATGAAACAGAATTGGCATGATGCTGCTCGGCGCGTTCCAAGAGCTGGAACGTTTTACCGCAACGTTTCTTGCACAGCTGTTTCGCACGTTCGAGGTGACGAATTTGAGAGTAGGGAGGGGAGGTGATCGATAGCTAGATAGATCGATAGAGGGATCAGCAGGCGTGAATAAGGCATGGCCAAAAGATAGAAAGGAGAGCGTGACGTACGATCAGGGAGAGATGAAGTTCGGCCTTCAATTCAGCCTCACACGCGGTATTCCGTCGATCCTGGTTGCGGATGGCGGACAGCAGGTGGTTGGCGACCTTGTCGCCAAGTGACCACTCGTTCGTAAGCGTGATACCGGTGAGTTCGAGAAACGCGTCAAGTGCGTGACTCTTGTCGTCAACGGGGAGGGGGAAATTGGCAACGTCAAAAAATTGTGCGGTTGAGGAGATGTTCTGGTCGAGGTACTGGAGCAGAAGTGCTTTTGTGTGCTTCGACTGATGTCGTGTACGTGAGTTGGGTTAAAGAAAGAGAAGAGGAGTAAAGTGGAGTCGGTTCTGCTCACCATCTGGGGTGTAACTGGGCACGCGTGGGGTTTGGTTATGCTCTCGGACGAGGAAGAGTAGAAAGCAGACGAGTGGGGTGAAGAGAGACCGTTGACAGAGATTGTGCTACTGAACCGTTGCAGTCGTGAGGGTCTGCAGGGGTTCTGGGAGCGGGTGGCCTGGTCGACCTGGAATAGAATTTCCGCGATTGCGCTGAGGGAGGGACTCTTTGGAAGAGTCGGCATTTTGTCTGAGAGCGAGGGACGAGGAGAAGAGAGATTGGGAAATTTTCACCAAGTGAACCGTGGGTTAAGTACAAGTCGAAATAGTAGAAGAAGAAGCGGAGGTTGGGTGGACGGTGGGCGTTACATACACATTGATCACACGACCTATGATGTTACGTAATGAATAGCAAAAGATTGACGGAAGAAAATTGATAAACCAAAAAAGAGGAGAACGCCGATTTTTTTATTAGTCGAGCTTGCGAGACTATAGGGGGAGGAGGGGGGTAAAAGTCGTAGATTTGTCAGCAAACGTATTTCCTTTTGTGGTAATACATTTGCTTATCTAATTTCCGCGACTCGCCTAGCACGCCGTTTGCAAAATTCTAGCCACACGGAAATATGAGAAGGGGGAACAGGAAAAACCGGCCGAAAAATGTTCGGAATGGGCGAGCTCAACTCTGCCATGAGGGGCACTCTCATACAACCCATTTTTTTTCGGCTGATCACGTGGTTATACGCTCAATCGGCTTTTTCCGTTTGCCGAGACATGCCGAGGCCCGGTCACACGGGGTATCATCCGTCCGTCTCACCCCCGAACGGCCAGCGAATCCCGACCGGATGAAAGAATAAAAATCTCCCAGGCCACTTCCCTCCTCCTTCCCCTCCCCCTCCAATTTCCTCATGCACTCTCCCTCCTGCTCGCCACAAGTACTCCAACTCCTGGCCCGTAAGGTGGACAGGGATGTCATTGGTCAGCTCCATCTTCTCCAATCTCCGGATGCTCCGGGATACCTCTGACCTCACCCACCTGCACATAGACTATCTCGTCCGCACTACAATTGAAACCGTGGATTTCGCTCTAGGACGCCCTACCTCTCACCCCTTCGCTGCCCCTTCGACCGCCCCCCGCTCCTTCCTCCAGCTAACTCTCGACGTGATTCGCAAATCACACATAGGCATTCCTGTCATCCTCGTCGCTCTCGTATATCTGGAGCGGGTAAGACCCCAGTTCAAAATATCCGACGAGCGGTGGGCATGCGAGAGGATCCTGATCGGTGCACTAGTGCTGGCCGCAAAGGTAATTGTCATCTCATATGACACGCGCGCAGCGTCACCCTTCTGACGCACATATCCACCCGCCAGTACGTGTCAGATTACACCATCAAGAACACACGATGGGCTCGGTGGTCCGGCATCTTCTCCAAAGAAGATATCGGTCGAATGGAACGCGAGCTCCTCGACATCCTCGATTGGAACCTTTCCATCGCAGAAGGGGATATTATGGCCCACCACGAGCACCTTTCGTCCCTCACTTCTCCACCTTCTCTCCCTCCGACTTCACTCAAGCGCCCTCGTCCCCTCTTCCGGACAGACTCTGTTCTAGGTCTAGAGCTTTCCCCCTTCTGCCTTCCACCTCCACCGAACAACGCCACTGCGCTCGCCAACACGACCCGCGCGCTGACCTCCTCGGTTGCCCTCCCTGGTTTCTCTTCGTTCCTCCATCGCCCTTACAGGCATCCCCTGGCATCGTCACCATCTTCGCTTCGATCATCAATGCCGTCTATCCTGCCCGTGACATCGGAGGGAGAACGTGCACACAAGCGACCGCGGCTCGTTGCTAACCCGCTCAGTCCTCGCCAACCACTCAGTCTGACGAACAGACATCGGCGGCCGGTAGTAGGACCACTGCAACAATCAACCGATGCACAGATCTTCAAATCTCTAGGATTACCCTGGCCTTGGTCGAATTCCTTTGATCCCTTCACCCTCCCATTCATCCCCCCTGTATCGTTCTACGAACCATGATACGATGATATCCCTCGTTCTACCCACCTATACCTCCCTCTGTGTTTGGCATGTGTTATTCGCGCATTTCCCATACTTTGTACGCACCAACTAATCGGCTCACTCCATCATTCATTATCAGCTCCCGGAGGGCATCCCCATTTCGCTTTTGGGGTCTGGACTGAATTCATATACACTCTCCATGTTCTTTTATTTTTTTTCGTTCTTCGGATACTGCATTCAAACTCAAACTCACCTCACTCGTCGCCATTCAGCAATCATCCATCGCCTGTTATTTTTGTTCGTTTTCTGCATACACATAACCCACATAGATACGAACACGCCGTAAGTATTGTAAATAATCCCGTACATGAAACCACCCGTATTCAATTTTTTTTTTCGGT
>Ga0307515_10012982_pt1 | contig 15608 bp, 4 predicted proteins | sample 17_EM_MG_FD_194513 | JGI IMG/M metagenome (GOLD analysis project Ga0307515, IMG submission 194513) | Populus trichocarpa ectomycorrhiza microbial communities from riparian zone in the Pacific Northwest, United States - 17_EM | ecosystem: Host-associated > Plants > Roots > Unclassified | place... | reverse complement strand
CCACAAGCGGTCCAGACGGGGGCAGTAGAGGGGGTAGTAGAGGCAGCGGCTGAGTAACCACAACGGGTAGTGCGCAAGTGTAGTATATGCAAATTAATAGAACACATAGCACGTATGTGCCCTAGACGGTAGGCAACTAGCTAGTAAATAGCTACACTAAATATAGTTATTTGTGGTTAACTAATTGCCTCATTTTACGATCGCGTGTTTGGTGGGGGCAGTTTGGTGGGGTAGGCCACTTGCTTATATGGGCTACTAGCTTATAGAACACGTTATATAAAATTAATTTTAGCGCCACTATTATATAATGCTTAGAACTAACGTACCTTACCTATAGGAAGTGTTATTTCTAGCTTAATAGCAATACGAAGAGTCTTTCCTTCTATATCTTACCCTAGTTGCAGTTAAGAGAGATCCACGACTAGGGCTTTTCTTTTTTTAGATTATTAGTATAGTTATTACCCTACTTATTTTTTTAATGGGATTTACCTCTAGAGTTTTCTCTTAACTTCTTAAAGTATTCTTATAAAGACGCTAAATAGGTATTAGGTTAACCCTAGGAGTCTTTCCCATTATTTAAAGTTTCTAACTTTAACCCTTTTAAAGTTCTCTTTAAGAACGGCTTCTTTAAAGGTTAAGTCTGCCCTATATTACTACTAAAGTGCCTACGCTTTTAGTAACCCTCTAATTTTATACTAGAAGAGGTCTGGTTCCTTACCATATCTTTAGCATTTAAAACTACTTATTTAAAATCCGTATATATAGTAATCCGCAATAGGGCTCCTACGCGCTTTATTTTATTATAAATTGCTAGCTTAATTCTAGCCTAAATAAACCCGATCTTCTCCTTATAAATACTACCGTCCTTATTTTTAAAGGGCTCTAAATTTATCTACTAAGTATAAGTTTCTATAAAGTTTATAAACTGGCGGAAGTTATAGCGGTTTAGCTATATCCTATTCTAGAATAGCTCTATATTATTATATTATATAATATGCGGATCTTAAGTCTATTTTTTTTTAGAAAGGTTTACAGCTATAGCTATATAGTAATTTGCTCTTTATTAAGCTGATTAAGTGCGATCTAGTTTAGTGATTAGTTTTTAATCTTACTAATAATCTAGCGTATACGCTCTTTAGTATTATCTTATATTATTAGCATTATAAAGAAGTTATTTACCTTATAAACCTAATTGTCCAACTGCTGGGTATTAGGTCTATAGCGGAGTTCTAAATTACTAAAGGCCTTAGCTAGTTAGTCTATGTCCTTTTTTTATTTATAGCGTAGATAACTCTCTAAGTCTTCTATACCTCTTTAGGTAAGTACTAAGTAGCTTTTAGGAAGCCCTTAGCCTTAACTAGGTTATAAAAGAATTTACCTAGCTTAGATTAAACCCTACTAGATTTAGATTTGCCCTTAAAGAGTTCTAATATATTTATTAGTGGCTTCCTCCCGCATGGCTTCCGAGAGCCTTATAATAGCTTTTTAATATCTATCTTAAAGGAGATTAATATAGAGCTCTTAACCTTCCAAACTTGGGCCTAGGGAAGCTCCTGCTATAGAGGTAGTATTAGTACTAGTAGCTAGTATAGGCTTCCTAATAAGGCTTAGGTCTTAAGTTAGTAGTTAATTTAAATTACCTAAAGAAGTAGGCCTACTTAGCTTATAAGCAGTCTATATACTACTACTATACTAATTATAGGCTAGTGGTCTTCCGGGAGGGCTCCGGTTAGTTCCCTAGTTAGACGCGTTAGTATATTCCTCTAGCATTTTTAGCTTAAGGGAAGATCTTAAAGTTACCTCTAGCGCTTAATTTTTTAATTAGCCTAGGTGGGGCCAAAGGGGTTCTAGCTACTTTTTAGTAATATTATAACTGTTATAGAGGGTGTCTATATTTTCCTTAGCGTTGCCGGTAACTATAGGTATGCGAGAGTCTTTAAGCTCCTAAAGCATCTAGGTATTAGGGCTTGTTTAGCTATCTTACCTAAAGGGTTATATTATCGCAATCTCTCGCTATTAGAGGGACTTTTCTACCTTACCGCGACGGCTTTCCATAAGGTGCCCGTGGAGTTTCCATTTAGGTTATCGCGAGATTTTTAAAAAAAGATAGTAGTTATAAATAAAAGATATAAATAAATAATCTGGTTCTTAAAGCCGACTACCCTTCTAAAGAGAGTAGGAAGGATTTAAATATAAGGGGATTTTGTAGATAGGGGGCTATAAGGACACGATTGTGGAATAGGATAGATTAATAAGAGAGATAAATCCTTAAGGAGGTAAGGCCTCTAGGATTATAAAGACTATATACTATAAGCACGTGCCTCTAGCACGTAACCGGCGACTATTTAAGGGGCGTCCGGGGGTTGTCCTAAGGGCATCTTAAGGTGTCCGCAATAATATCCCTTACATCGTCCCTCTATATATATATTGTCTACTAGTCTCGTTTCTTTTACCATATAGTAACCTTGCCTACTTCTATAGTCTCTAATATAATAACCTTATTTTCCGTAATTTATATAAGCTTTTTCTTTAAACCATTTTTCTTGCTATAGAGTCCGCCTAAACGTCTTCTACCACTAAGATTTCTGGTTTAGCCTCTACTCCTTAGACCTTAAATTACTTAATCCTTATCCTTTAGGTTTCTATAGTTATTTATTTTATTTCTTATTTTCTTTAGTACCGCTTAGGTCTATTAGCTCTACGCTATACTATAGTTTCTAACTATAACTTTGTTATTATATGCCCTACGCCTTATATAACTATAGAACTCTATCCTAGCCTTTCTTAATCTGCTCTCTTTAGTAGATCCTATTATTGATCTTAATTACTTAATTAATTAATTCCCTAAGAGTATCTGCATCTTTTATTAAGATAATTACATTCTAGACTTTTGCCTTAAGTCCTTACTTATACTATACTATAAGCGCCTTATTATTCTATTTAACCTATATTACTAATATTTAAAACTACGTTATATATTTAATTACTAAAGTCCTTTATACTAGGTTTTAAAGCTTTCTTTTTACTATAGTGGTTACCTTTAGGTCTCTAAATATTTACGTTAATTATTCTACGAACCCGTTTTAACTTAAGAATATATACTATACCTCCTAGTTAGTAGTTGTTATACTATACTCCTATATCTCTATAAGGTAAGGTTTAAACTACTTAAGTGCTTTTCCTATTAAGAATAGTCCTGCGTAAGCGACTTAATCTATAGGCGTTCCTAGTTTTACTTCTTCTTATATAACCTTAAAGTGCATTTATATAAGGAATCCCTTAAGTTTTAACTTCTCCCCTAAGAATTGCTTAATTAAGGGTAACTTAACCTTAGCTGCCCCAATTCCATTAATCCTTTCTTTAAGTATCCTATTATTATCTATTAATTAATTAACTATTTCTTATAGCTGTCTAACGGTAACTAGCTAAGAGTTAGTGTCTATTATACTAGTGTTATTACCTAATCCCAATATAGTTGCTATTGTTAACAGCGTTGTGGCGGCTGCTTTTAATAGCATATTATTTAACTTCTTTTACTATAACCTTAGTAGTAAATATATAATAAAGCCTTACAGGAAATACTACGGTAGACTTGTTAATAGGCTAGGTATATAGGTATAGAATAATTAACAATATAAATATAACTAGTAGAGTAGTTGCCTAATAGATTAACTCTAATTATATTCTAAGATTCACTATAAGGAAGAGAACTATCTAGGTAGGAACTGTGGTCCTTTAAATACACAACCGTACTCTTAAGAAATCCTCCTTATACGTAATATACGTGTTATATATATTATACATACGTTCCCTTTATACACTGCGTATATTGCGTATAATATTACATAACCTTAGTTACTATTCCTTATTATATAGTTTCACCAATTCCATCCTGGACCGTACCTTAATTAACTAACTAGCTGCTTCTAACTCCTCTTTTAGTAGTTGTAATATTATACTTAAAGCGTCCGTAACAGAGGTCGTCTTTAGTCTTTTAGCGTATGTTATTAGCGAGCGCCTTATAAGCTTATAGGTTTTAGATAATATCGCAATCTTAGGCAGTATATATCTTAGCTTATATTGTGGTGGGGTAAAATGGGCCACTGCTTAGTGCCTTGGCATTTTCCTGTATATATCGAGCCTTCGGCTTCTCTCCTTCTCTCGACCAGGACCGACCAGAATACATTTCTTTCCTTTCTTCTTACTGACTGCTTTCCTACTGATTGATTACGACTGACGACCGACCGACTGACCGACCGACCGACAGACAGACAGACAGCATTGTGACTTCCTATCCGAGAGGGACCGCGTCCACCACCACAATATAAGCTTTAGGTAGTAGTTCTATAGAAGACAATAGTATTTATTAGGTTCTTATGCTACTATTTTTATAAATATCTTAGCGTTTCGTATTTTAATTTTAATAGGTAGTAGTCCTTTTGCTTGCTTATCCGTAGTTATATAGTTAATAAAGGATAAGACATTATTAATGTCTACTTTATTAGGGTTGTTATTGTGAGGCAGTATTGCTAGAGTGTATGGTAGGGAGCAGGCAAGCCGAGCATGAGTCACATAGGGAGTCGATGGAAGAGGACGATATGGTAATGAGGGTAGGCAATAGCCTAGGTACAGAGACGAACCGATAAGGAGGTGCCAAGCCTAGCCTTCGGCTAGGCCTTGGCTTAGAGCTCCTAGGCAATGCAGCTAAGTAAGGGCTAAAATAACCCTTATAGTTATAATCTTTTAAGCCACTAGGCTTCCCCTTAGGAGTTAAGGCTAGAGCTATTAAATTAAATTCTCCTAGGGTTAATTAGCGGCGTAGGTTAAGTATAGGTATTAGATTGTTCTTTGGGTTTAATATAGTAGCTAGTAAGGAATATTGTCTTACTATTATAGATTCCTTAAAAGTATAGAGTAGGGTAACTTATAGACACGCTACTTTTGGCAACGCCTGCAGTATTATAAAGATATAGAATTAGTTATAGGCTAAGTATCGGTAGTAAAAAGGCGCAATGTAATATTATAGGGCGGAGGTAGTAGCTATAGAGCGTATGTATTTAAGGAGTCTATAAGACGTTACGCGATTAATTGTAAGGGTTAAGGGCGTAAGGAGGTAATATACCTACGCGTAGCTGATATAAGCTATACGTAAGGTATATATAAGAGCATAGGGCTCTCCTATAGAGGCCCCTATGGTGGGGTTCCGTAATAATAGTAAACTTGTTAATGCGCTAGGTATATAGGCAAATATAATAATAAGATCTAACTATAGAGTAGGTGTCTAATAAATTAGCTCTAATTATATTCTAAGATTTACTATAAAAAGAGAACTATATAGGTAGAGACTATAGTCTCTTAAATATATAATTGTATATATAAGGGGACTTTGTAAATAGGGGGCTATAAGGCATAATTATAGGAATAAATAGATTGTAGAGGAGACAAATCCTTAAGGGTAAAACGGCGCTATTGCACGTTACCTGCCAAATTTTACCATATTCTGCTAACCTACGATTAGCTCGCCCAAAGCTAGCGCCTTAGCGGCTTACTTTATATATTTGTTTACATTGGTCCTAGTAACCCCTTTTCCTTCTCCTTAGCTTAGTATCTTTATAATACAGTATTCTATAAGCTTTAGTTTAGAGGCATTTGTATAAGCCGTAACATTATACTAAGCTTACCCTATACTGCCTAAAAAGGCCTTAATAATATCCCACCCTAAAAGAAACTTTGTCTACAATAACGCGTTAACGCGTTATGCTTAAACACTAAAATAACTCTATACTACCTGGGAAGGCCTAGATAATATCCTACCTTATAAGCTAAATAGGACTAGACCTATACTCCTAGAATTAAAACTAAAGCGTATAATACTAACGAACCCTAGAAAGTTAATAATAGTACCTAAAGTAAGCTTATTTAAGAGAGCTACTTTTACCTAAGAGGAAGCTAAGATCTAATTAGGATTAGAAATTAAAGATAATAATAACATTATAGATGTATATAAGTAGATTTGCGTCCTTATAGCTAGCTAGAAAGCTAATTATCTTAAAGTAAAAAATATATAAGAGACCCTATAAGAGATCTTAGAAAGCCTTATAGCCCTATAAAATAGCCTAGCTTCCCCTTCCTAAAGCCCTAGCTAACCTATTTACTCTACTAAATATAATATACTAGGGAGTATAGATATAATAATAAAGTAATTAAAGTCTGTTAAGCTCCCTAACCCCTAACTACTATCTAATAGGATAGACCCTACTTTTAAGAATTAGAGGATTTAAGTATAAGGAAAGCTCCGTATTAACTATAACTATTTCCTTTTTAAAGAAGCTAAAATACTTTACCTCTTTAGTTAAACCACCAGGGACGCCTAGCGGTACCTTTAAGCTAAGTTTAAGAACGAGTCCCCTATCCGATTTATATTTATTAATAAAATAATATAGCACTTAGCGGTTATTTATATTAACCTAAATAAAGTATAGGATGCCTAGTATAACTATAATCGCCTAATAATAAACCCAAACTAACCCTTTATTAAATTCTAGACTTAATTCCTACACCTTATAAGAGAAGGCTAGGTTCCCCTTAAGAACTACTAACTAGACCTATATAATAAGCTAATAATCCAACTATAGGAAAAGATTACTATAACCTTAAATAACCTACCAACCTATAAAAAAAACTCGCAGCTTATTGCCTATTATTAGACTTAGAACTAAAGCGGATTAACGCCTACCTTAGTTAGTAAAAGTAACTCTATAGTAATTAGAACTTATTAGCTATACCTATAAAAGCTAAAGTAGGAAGATAAGCTATAACTACTTATATACTAAAAGCGGTTATAACTATATACTAATAAGCTTTGCCCAACTAGCTATATACTATACTATTAACTAATACTTGCTGTAATACTCTAATTAACCCTATCTTAGCTACTTACTACAACTATAAAAAGGAAGATTACTTTACCTTATTTTACCTGGAGCTAAAGAATATAGGCAATATTAAGGAGATAGAGGAAGAAAAAACGTCTAATAAGTTAGGAAAAGAAGAACCCTAGAGAAAAACTCCCCCCTAGGGTACCCTATTAATCTTAAAGAGATTAATCTTAGTTAGTTAATAGGTAGAAAGTATTTTATAGTTCTATATATAGTATCTTAAAATAGATATAGAGTTAATATAACCGCCCTTATTAATACTAGAGTAAATAGCTTCGCCTTTATAAATACTGCCTATATAAATAATATTGCTAAGTTTTCAAATGCAGAAGCTATCTAACTAGAGAAGCCTGTCTAGGTAAAAGGCAATAACAGCTAAGCTAGTTAGCCCGTTACCTATATCTTAAAGTTATATATTACTTTTAACGGATAACGCTAATACGGTATCCCCTTCTATATCCTAAACCTAGGGTCCTATAATATAATCCTTAGGCAAAAATAGATATCCTATTTTAATATTTAGTTAAACGTGTAATAAAGATAGTTTATTTAGCCAGAGGATAGACTAAGGTTGCCCTCCTTTATTAGGGAAATCTAAACTAACCGCAAAATACTAGCTATAAGGGCTAACCTTACCTACTAGTAGGATATATGGGCCTATAACCTAGCCTTTACCTAAAAAACGCTCGCCGTAAAGCTGGGAAGAACTCTATACTAATAAAAATACTCTCCTAAAGCGCTTTATTTAAAGAGGACTCTATATATAAAAGCGGGATAGGTGGTAATATAGACAACGTCTAAATTACGCAGATCTAACTGGTATAAAAAAGAACGCATTAATAAAATATAAGGGATAACCTTTAAAAGATGTAATAGAAGCTAAAAGGAGTAATAATAACGCTAGTACCCTAGAAGTCCCTAAAGTTATATACGCCCCTATTATTAGATAACTTCCCTACTATAAATATTACCGCAATTAGCGCTATAGCGTTTTACTTTAATATATACCAGAAGGATAATAAGGTCTCTATAATAAGCCTATATAAGATTAATTAAATTATTAATAATAGGGAGGAAGATCTAGCTAAGGAAACTAGTAAGGAACTAGTTAAATACCTTCTTCTTACTATTTATATAAATTATAAGGATGCATTCTTAAAGGTAGCTTTAGATAAATTACTGTCATAGGACACCCCCGTAACACCTTGCACACATCTACCTATTTCCACCAACTTAGCAATTAGAGACTAACCGCGAAATAGCAATTTAACGGCAATCTAATGGCAATCTAACGGCAATCTACGGCATTCTACTATATTCTGCCAAGTTCTACTAAATTCTGCTAAGTTCTACTAGGACCACGACCTAAACCCTATTCTGCCTATATACGTATTAACTAAGCAACTAAGTCAACGATATATACCCTTTCTTCCTATTTTCCTACCTTCTTTCCTTATATAACGTCTTAACCTCCTTACACAGTTTATATATATAGCTTAATAATATCTACCTTGCTATATATTATCGTCGCTTATACTCACTTCGTGATACTATATTACGTTAACTACCTATACTACTATTAATATGCAGAACAAACCTAAAGCCCCTATAACGGCCGCCGGCATTATAACCGCACTTTAAGAATAATTAGTAGGGATATAAAAGTCTTTTATAGACGCCCTAGAACAGAACTAAGCTACTTTAAATTAATAATAAGCCGAACAAGAAGCACGATACTAGTAATTAATTAAGAACCTCTAAGAAGAAGTCCGCGCCCTTAAGATGCCCATGCTAGGACCTTAAGACTAAACGCCATCTTTAGAGATAAATACGCGGAACGCGAGCCCTGAACCCGCAGTAGCTACTTACCCTAAGCCAACTACTATACTAAAACGATCCGAATAACTACTAGATCCCCCGGTATTTATTAGTAAATAATAAGAGCTCTAATTATTTCTAAGCTAGCTTAAAAATAAGCTAACTAGTAACGCTAACTATTACCTAATTAAAGCTAACCGACTCTGTTACGTCCTAAGTCGACTAGGAGGAGATGCAGCTAGCCTTGTTAAATCTCTAAGCCCTGAACTAAAAACCTCCCTAATAGGCGTAGACCTACCGGGAGCCCTTAATGCCTGCGTAAACGTTATTAATAAACGGTATAATAATATACTATGCCTGACACCAAAGCCCGCCCCCTAATACAATACGGCAACCCCACGAACGTCTACTAAGTCATCTTAGCTTAAGCACCCTAACGCCATAGATATTGACACTGGGACCCTAGGGTATGCCCCACTAGGGTCCTTTAAATGAGAATAACGCATTAAGCTAGGCCTCTGCTTTAAATATAAAAGTAACTCCTACCTCTCTAACTACTGCTCCGCCCCTTTTTAAAAAGACCTATAAATAGCTAACGCTAGCAGCCCACTGCCCCAATCCTCTAGCTACCGTCACCGATCTTTATCTAGCTTTAGCTTAATAATTAGTAAGCACCGTTTGCGAGGACGAAGCCCTAACTAATATCCCATAAGAACCCCACCCTAATTACCTCTAAAAGGAAGGTCTTGGAGCTAAGTTACTCTTTAGGACGGCTCTGCTATAGGATCTCGTTAAACGCATTTAATGTTATAAACTCCGACTCTTAGGACCATAGTATAACCATTAACTATTATCTTTAGCAGAATGGTTAATAGGCTAACGCTTAAATTCTAATTAACACAGGAGCTAGCGGTATAGGATTTATTAATAAGATTTTTGTATAAGATAATGGTTTTACCCTAACCCCCCTTAACTAGCATATTAATGTATTTAGATTTAATGGCAAACGTACCGTCTTAGGCTATATTACCTATGTAGTAACCCTAAAACTCTGATACTTAAACCATAAAGAACTAATTAAGCTTTTTATTACTACCCTAGGTTACTTAGTAATCCTTAAATAACCCTAGATAAAGCTATATAAGGTAACTATTAATTAGGACAACCTTAAGCTTCTATTTACCGCCTCCTATTATAAGCAGAAGTGCTTTATAACTCGCTACTTAGACCTAGAACCAAAATCTAAAGAATCTACTAGATTCCACTAATGTAAGATTTCTACCAATATCTACTCCACGCCTAAGGAATCCACCAGATTCCACTAGTATAAGAATTCCACCGAATTCCACTAATATAAGAATTCCATCGACACCCACTAAGGATCCGAAAATTCCACTAAGCTCTATAAGTTATTACTAAATACTACACTACCCTAAACTAAGTAGAAACTTAAGCTTAGTATACAAAACTACCAGAAGGACTAGTATCCTATAATAAAAAGAATACTTAAAGAACCCGAACCTAAATCTAACACTAACTCCGTACCTAATACTAAACCTAAACCTAAATAAGAAACTACGGACAAGCCAAATAAGCTTAGTACCCTGGATATCTGCATAATTGGAGCTACTCCGTTAGCGTAACTTGCTAAGAAACCTAAATATACGGTCTTTACTATTACTATAGCTGATATTAAGAAGGCCTTAGCACTAAAGAAGTACACTAACCCTGCTATAAAGGTACTAGTAGAGTACTATAACCGCCTAGAGGTATTCTTATGGAAGGAAGCCAATAAGCTACTAGAACACTAATTATATAACCATAAGATTATACTTAAAGAAGGAAAGCAGCCTAGATTTAAACCCTTATACGGGATATCCTAAAACAAACTCTAAGTACTATAAAAGTATTTAGATAAGAACCTAAGTAAAGGATTTATTAGAGCAAGCTCATCGCCTATAGCCGTACCAGTAATCTTTATTAAGAAACCCGGCGGCGGTCTGCGCTTCTGTATAGACTACCAAGCTCTTAACGCCGTTACTATTAAGAACTAATATCTGATCCCGTTAATATAGGAGATACTAAACTAACTAAGTAAGGCTCGCTACTATACAAAGCTTAATATTATCTCTATATTTAACCGCCTCCGTATAGTAAAAGGAGATAAATGGCTTACTGCATTTTATACTTGGTATGGACTATTTAAATACTTAGTAACGCTATTTGGCCTTATAAACGCCCTAAGCTCGTTTTAACATTATATAAATAATACCCTACGCCCCTACCTAGACATTTTCTATACTGCTTATATCGACGACATCTTAATATATAGTAATAACCTAACCGAATATTGGAAATACGTTAACTTTATCCTATAAGCCCTATACGGAGCTAGTCTATAATTAGATATAGATAAATACGAGTTCTATAAAATGGAAGTCCTATACCTTAAACTCCTTATTTCTATAAACGGTATATAAATGGACCTAAAGAAAGTTAAAGTAATTATAGACTGGTAAGAACCTAAGAACGTTAAGGACGTAAGAGCCTTTATAGGATTTACTAATTTCTACTAACGGTTTATTAATAACTTCTCCGCCCTAGTTTTACCCCTTATAGCTCTAACCTAAAAGGATAAAGTTTTTATCTTTAATAAGGAATATAAGAAGGCCTTTACCTATCTAAAGGTTATATTTACTACTACGCCTATACTCTAATACTTTAACCTAAACTAAATAAGTGTTATAGAAGCCAACTTATCTAACTATGTTACTAGAGGCATCCTATCTTAATATAATAAGGATGGAGTATTGCACCCTATAGTATACTTCTTAAAATAACTAAGCCTAGCTAAATATAACTACGAGATCTATAATAAGGAATTGTTAGCTATTATTAAATGTTTTAAATAATAGCGACCTAAACTAGAAGGCGCTGGATTTCTAATTAAAATCCTTAGCAACTATAAGAACCTATAGTACTTTATGACTATAAAACAGCTGAGTTATTATTAGGCCTATTAGTTAGAATATCTATCTTATTTCTAATTCGCAATTATATACCACCTAGGCGTTTAAGGCTAAAAGCCTAATACCCTAACCTAATGCTCGCAAGACGCGCTAGCCCTAAAAAAAGCGCGCTCTTACCAAAATCAGACCCTACTTCGCCCTAAACTATTTAACCCTCCTACTAAAGATCTTATGGCATACGTCCTTAAAATAACTAATTGACCGATTAAATAGATTATAGTTAATAAATACCTAAATAACGAGTTTATTTAAGAGACGCTTAAGCTAATATAAGATAGCATTAGACGCTCTAAAAAGATTTCTCTAAGTAAATATAAAGCCCGCGGAAACCGCTTATATTACTAAAACCGTCTAGTTATCCCTAATTATAATAAGCTTAAGCTTAAACTCCTTAAATACGTATATAATCTACCTATTGCTAGCTACCCGGGCTAAGGAAAGACCCTAGAACTACTCTAATGGGAGTATTATTAGCCGAATATATATAATATGACACGAAGGTACGTCTCTAGCTGCTATACCTACTAATAAGCTAAAGCCTTGTATAAGACATATAACGGTCTTTTAAAGCCACTACCTGTTTTAGACCGAAGATAGAAGAATATCTTAATTAACTTTATTATTAACCTTCCTAAGAGTAGAGGCTATATAAATATTATAGTAGTTATAGACTGACTATCTAAAATAAGACACTTGATCGCCTGCCCTAATATATTAACGCCTACCGTTGCTTAACTATTTCTAGATTACGTATGGAAACTCTATAGACTCCCTAAAATAATTATCTCTAATAGAGGCAGCTAGTTTATCTTAGTATTTTAGAAAGAACTAACTACTTAACTCCGTATTAAAGCACTATTGTTTACTATATATTACCTAGAAACGGATAGCTAAATAGAACACGTAAATACTATAATGGAATAGTATATTTGGATATATACGTCATATTTATAGGATAACTGGATTAACTAGCTTGTATTTGCCGAGTTTACTATAAATAATTCCGTCTCGGAAACTATAAAAGTCTCCCTATTCCTAGCTAATTACGGCTAGTACCTACGAATAGGTTTTAAACCCTTTAGTAATATTCCTTACCCCGCTTATTACGCCTTATAAGTTGTAAAAGTAAATAAATTTATAGAAAAGATGGAGGAACTATAACAGTTCCTTACTAATAAGATAATATAGGCTTAATCTATCTATAAAGCCGCAGCGAATAAAAAATGAACCCTAGCACCAGCCTACTAAATTAGTAATTTCGTCTGGCTAGATACAAGAAATCTAAATATAAAACGACCTACTAAGAAACTTAATTGGAAGAACGCTGGCCCTTATAAGGTTAAAAAGGTTATCTCTCCTTATACCTACTGACTAAAGCTCCCTAATATGGTTAAAATCCACCCTATATTCTATACGTTAGTCCTTTACCTTATTACCCCTATATTAGACGCCCTGCCTAGATAAATATAAGACCCTCCCCTATTAGTTAAAGTAGACGGTAAGAACGAGTACTTTATTAAAAGAATTAACGATATTAAGTATAATAAACGGAAACGCTAATATATATATCTTACGAAATGGAGAGGCTTTACTAAGTCCTTATAAGAACCCGTTAACTCTATAGGACTTATATAAGTCGTAGAAAACTTTTATAAACTCCACCTAGAACTACCACAGCCCCATCTCGTAGAAGCTTAAGTTTAAAGGGGGGGTACTGTCACGGGACACCCCTATAATACCTTGCATACGTCTACCTATTTCTACCGACTTAGCAATTAAAGACTAACCGTAAAATGGCAATTTAATGGCAATCTAATGGCAATCTAACGGCAATCTATGGCATTCTGCTATATTTTGCCAAGTTCCACTAAATTCTACTAAGTTCTGCTAGGACCATGACCTAAACCCTATTCTGCCTATATACGTGTTAACTAAGCAACTAAGTCAACGATATATGCCCTTTCTTCCCGTTTTCCTACCTTCTTTCCTTATATAACGTCTTGACCTCCTTATACAGTTCATGTATATAGCTTAATAATATCTACCTTGCTATATATTATCGTCGCTTATACTTACTCCGTGACAATTACCCCCTTACTAAATATATAATTATAAGATTTAATTAAAAGCTAATAAGTTACTAAGTTATAGCCCCCTCTATTAATAATTAATAGATAAGCTAAAAGCGATAAAGTAGTACTTAATTAATAACCTAGATTTCTACCTGCGTTCTAAAGCTACGACCCTACCCTAGGCGGGATTCTTACCCCTATTCTACGTTAATGCCGACCTAGTAAAATCTCTGTTAAATCTATTTAAGTACCTGAGCCGATTTCTCTATCTACCTAAGTTTCCTAGGCCGGCTGCAGGGAGACACCCTACGGGCTATAGTTCCTCTTCTTAGTCTTTACCTAAGTTTCCTAAGCCGGCTGTAGAGAGTTTACCCTACGGGCTATGGTTTCTCTATCTCAGTCTCCGAGTCCCCGTATCTAGCTATGCTTCTACTTTACGTCCTAAGTTTCCAAGCCGGCTGCAGGGAGACACCCTACGGGCTATATTCCTCGTGTCTTAATTACAGTGTAAGACTATAGGTTACGATCTCGTCTCGTCTCCGTCTCCGTCTCCGTCTCCATCTCCGTCTTCAAATTCGCATAAATAGTACTTTAAGTTTACCGCGACAAGAATCTACGTTTTAACCTCGATCTCCACACTCCAAGCCTTTTGAGTCTACGCAATAACCTCGATCTCTATAACCCCCGAGCCTTTCAAGTCTACGCCTTAATCTCGATCTCCGCACCCCAAGCCTTTCGAGTCTACGCCTTAACCTTAATCTCCGCACCCCGAGCCTTTCGAGTCTACGCCTTAACCTCAATATCTGCAACTTTAAGCCTTTTAAGTGTTAATATCCGCCATACACCCCGTAGATAAATTTTTTCTTATCTCCTTCGTTTTACCCTTTTACCTTTAGCTTTATTTAGTGCTCGAGACGAGCACTAGCGGAGAGCGATGTAGTAGGGATATAGGTAGGAGGGTCTAAGGACTATAAGGACGAGGACCTTTAAGGACTAGAAGGACGAGAACCTTTAAGGACTAGAAGGATGAGGATATACATAGTCTATTTTTTTTTTTACTTCCGTGTTTTCACTGCCGTCACTTAGCTCATAGGAGCTCGCCTTCCAAAGGGGGATATACTATCACGGCACTGACCTAACACGTTATTATGACTCAGTGTTGTTATAACACGAGCACAGACCTGACCCCTAAGCGACGTGTATATATATCGCCTCACCTCCTACATAGATCCTCACACGACATCGTTTGTCAATTATATACAGTCACCTCGTACATTATACCTTGACAGTCGGCACGTACTATAACACTTAGTCCGGACGCACTTATATCTTCTTTCTTTCCGCCTTATCTTATATTTTATAATCTTACGTTTTATAAGCCTAGTGCTATCTTATTTCTAACTAAGCCTAAAGGTAGGCTTTCTTTTAAAGAGGGGGGTAATGTAATAGCGCTATTGCACGTTACTTGCTAAATTCTGCTATATTCTACTAACCTATAATTGGCTCGCCCAAAGCTAGCGCCTTAGCGGCTTACCCTATATATTTATTTACATCAGTTTTAGCTACCCCTTTTCCTTCTCCTTAGCTTAGTATCTTTATAATGCAGCATTCTATAAGCTTTAGTTTAGAGGTATTTAGTAGTAATTCTTGATTAACGTCTGATACGGATCCTATCTAGGCCCACGCAGACTACTCCGTCACAGGGGGAAAACTTATAATTTACAGGAAGAAAACCCTGCAGTTTGGGGGAG
>Ga0307515_10012981_pt1 | contig 15610 bp, 1 predicted proteins | sample 17_EM_MG_FD_194513 | JGI IMG/M metagenome (GOLD analysis project Ga0307515, IMG submission 194513) | Populus trichocarpa ectomycorrhiza microbial communities from riparian zone in the Pacific Northwest, United States - 17_EM | ecosystem: Host-associated > Plants > Roots > Unclassified | place... | reverse complement strand
TCGCCACACGACCGTCGCCAGAGCCACACGACAACCGTTCGAACGACCAGCCAGCGAACACGATAAACGATTCGATCGATCGATCGAATCAAGGTGACATAGACAGGTAGGCACAGATAGGTAGGCACAGATAGGTAGGCATAGACGGGTAGGTATAGACAGACAGACAGATAGATAGACAGACAGATAGGTAGGCAGACAGGTAGGTAGGCAGGCAGGTAGGCAGGCAGGCAGGTAGGTCGGTAGGTAGGCGGGTAGGGGAGAACCATCGCTATATTATATTAAATTATCTAAAATAATATTATTTATTTTGCACCAACTGCGTAGGAAAAGCAATACTTATTTATTGCTTAAAGTGAGTAAGATATATAGAATGTGCAAGAAGGGCATTATATACAGAATACGCGAGAAGGGCATTATGTACAGAATGTATGAGGAGGGCATTATGTACAGAATGCGCAAAATGCGTAATTAGCTGCACTGCATTGTTAAATACAGCAGTATGCCGCACTGCATTATTAAATATAGCAGTATGCCGCACTATATTGTTAAATACAGCAGTACGCAGCAGTATGCCGCACTGCATTGTTAAATATAGCAGTATGCCGCACCTTAGTCGATACCATACGCTACACGTTGTAGTGCGCGGAATGCGCATTTGGCCGCTAAATGCTGCCAAATGCTGCAAAAATGCTGGTAAATTTTTTCCTGACGTAGCTAGCCAGCAAATAGAATAAATAAAGGTAATAATATATTCTATCCTTTTATAAGCTCTATAGAATAGGTATAAGTTACCTAGTAGGTACGTAATAGCATGTTAGTAAAAGAAATAGACGCGTAGCTATAAAACCCCTGATTAAAAAATATAAGGGACGGATATATATTATACTAAAATGTAAAAAAAGTTAAGATAAAACTATATTCTATTTCTAAAGGTATAAGTAACAAAAGCTAGTAAATTACAGGGCCGTACTATAGGTGCTAAAGGTCTTTAATAAGAATTTGCAGGCACTTTATAGTCGATTTTTTAGTGTTCTTATTAATTACGGTTTATAACTTAATCGCATTCTATTATATAAGGATATTACGCTTATATTCTAGCCCTTTAAAGTAGTTATATATAGCTTTATATAGCTTATTAAAGGGAACACCAAGGGGGTTACTCTTAAGGTTAGTATAATAGTGGTTAAGGGCTAGGCCGCGTAGTATGGTAGAATAGGCTTAGCTAAACTCCTATTTAGGAATATTAGCCTTTTAACAGAGGTCCGTAAAGATAGTTAGTTTAAAGTTAAAGTTATTATTTTTACTGCTATACTTAGATTCGTTAGTATAGAGCTTAGCTAGAATAGCTAGCTCCTTACTATAGGTCTTTACTTAGGTAGTTTATAGATCTATAACTTAAGTAACGGAAGGGTTTTAGTCTGTATTTTGGTTTACGGGAGTATTACGGTCCGTAACTTAAGTACTAGGTATACTTTAGCCCGTAAAATTAATTCTAAGATCTCTTTAGTCTATAGGATAAATTTAGTTAAATAGGTTATCTATAAAACTGGAGATCCTATTAAGTTTAAAAGAGGTAAAAAGTTTATTGGTTTTAATATAATCTAGAATCTACTCTTTAGTCTATTTCGTTTAGTCCTCTTTATATAATATATTATATAGAGACCATGTAATAGTAATTTGTTTATCCTTTTTAACCTATATACCTTAGTGACGTAAAAGGGTTTATAGGTTGCGGGTAGCTATAAGGTTGTAAGTCTTAAAGATAGCTTCTATAAAGTCCGCAAAGTCTTCCTTATATTATTCCTATAGGTCGTCGTTTAAAAGCTTAAAGTGTCTATATTTAAGGATTTTAAAATTAATATAGTTATTAACGCCGTTTATAGACGTAAGGTTAACTCCCTAACTCCACTTCTTTTAACCTTCGTTAATTTGCTTACTTATATCTGCTATATTATATAGCGTAGTATGTCTATATAAGCTGTAACGGGTTAAGAGGAGCTTATAGCGGGTGGTAGTGGCTTATAGCGGGTAGAAGGGGTCTTATAACGGTCCGTAAAATTAATTAACGGGACTATAATAGTTTAAAAGGTCTTATATTAGTCCGTAAAGGCGATTAATAGGTCTGTAATAGTTTATAGGAGGGTAAGAGGTTCTATAAAGGTCTGTATTCGCGTTTATAAACTTTTAGTAAACCATACTAAGACTTAAATAAGTACATAGAGATAGTGATATAGTCCGTAATCTCTAACATCCAACCTTCTAATAGGTCGTACTAGGATATAAACGGGTGGTCGCTGTTATATATCGCTTAGGGGGAGGTATTAAGTAATTGCTAATCTGTGCGCGCTCACTAATTAGTGTTTATATTAATTTAATAATACAGGTAAGTTATATCTAGGGACACGAAATACGTGTAGTATCGTATACTCTTTTGGATAGTGGTAACTGTTAATTCTATTAAGGTAGACTACATAGTCTATATACTGACGCGCCTCCCCCCTAATTAGTTAGCACTTTATAAATAAGTAGTTAGTGCACCAAACGCGTACTTACGCGTTTGGTATACTACGTGCTGTAATTATATAAATACCTTAAAGAACACCTAGAGAAAGGATTTATTCGCCCTAGTTAATTACTATTTACCTTATTTATACTATTTATTAAGAAACCTAAAGGAGGTTTAAGGTTTTATATTAATTATTAAGGTCTAAATATAGTTATAATTTAAAACCGATATCTAATTCCTTTACTTTAAGAAACGCTTAACTGCTTAGTAAAAGCATAATACTTTATAAAGCTTAACATAGTTACTGCCTTTAATTAAATCCGTATTTATAAAGGAGATAAGAAGTATATAGCTTTCTATATATAATGGGGACTTTTTAAATATCTAGTAATGCCGTTTAGTGTAAAGAACGGTCCCGGTATATTTTAGTAATATATTAATAATATACTTTGCAAATTCCTTAATATATTTGTTACCGTATATATTAATAATATTTTAATCTATTTATCTTTACTTTCTAAATATTAAAAGCATATCCGAATAGTCCTTAAGCGCCTATAAGACGTGGGCTTATAATGCGATATTAAGAAATATAAGTTCTATATATTTAAAGTTACGTACTTAGGCCTAATTATATCCTATAATAGAATTAAAATGGACCCTAAGAAAATAGCTGTAATTATAAACTAGGAAAGTCCTAGTAGTATATAAGATATTTAAAGATTTCTAGGATTTGTAAATTTCTACTATTAATTTATTAATTACTTCTTAAAAATTGTTTAGTTATTAGTAAACTTAATAAGAAAGAATATAAAATTTAAATAAACTACTAAATATAAATAAGCTTTTAACGACCTAAAATATTATTTTATAACTACTTTAATTCTTATCTACTTTAATCTAGACTTTAAATATATTATTAAAATAAACTTGTCTAATTATATACTAAGAGGAGTATTATTGTAATATAATAAGAACGGTAAGCTACGCCTAGTAGCCTTTCTCTCCTAGAAACTTACTTCTGCTAAATTAAACTATAAAATATATAATAAGGAACTGCTTATAATTATTAGATACTTTAAACAATAGCGTTTAGAACTTAAAGGATTATTATTCCTAATACGCGTATTAACGGACTATAAAAACCTATAGTACTTTATCGCTATAAAGTAATTAATATAGCGCTAAATTTATTAGGCCGAATACCTTTTATAATTTAACTTTAAGATTATATACTAACCTAGTAAACTTAATTAAAAGCCTAACTTATTAATATAATAATTATAGAACTTACTTATAAACGCCTTTAACAAACGGATTATAAATTAATTATAAATTTTACTGCCCCCTAAATACTTAGAGAAACTATGCCCTATATTTCTAGATACGGAGCTTAATAGAAATAAATTAGAAATTAATAAGTGGAATATAAAAATTAATAAATTAATTGAGTATAAATATAAGAATAACCCCTAAATAGTAAATATAATAAAAGTAATTTAAATAAGGAAATAGTAATATAAGGATATTATACTCACTAAATATAAAATCCGTAATAATTAGTTATACTATTAATAGAAGATAGTAGTCCCGAATTCTAAACCCTTATAATTTAAAATATTTAAATTTATACACGATTCCCCTATAGTAGGGCATCCTAGCTATATAAAGACCTATAAGATTATCTAATAAGTATATTACTAGCCTATAATATATAACTATATACGAAAATACGTTTAAGTATACAAAATGTATATACGTAGGAAGACCTCTTATATAAAGAAGTAAGGAGTACTTTAACTATTACTAATTCTAATGCAAATATGGCGAGATATTTTAATTAACTTTATAGTTAACCTGCCTAATAGTAATAGGTTTATAAATATTATGGTAGTTATTAACTATCTTATATAAATGCGATATATAATTCCTATAAACTTAATTAATATAATATTAGTAGCTAAATATTTTATTAAGCACGTCTTTAAGCTATATAGACTTTCTAATTTAATAACATCTAACTATAGAAGCTAGTTTATTTTAGACTTCTAATAAGCCCTATATAAACAATTAAGTATATAAATATAACTCTTAAATATATTTTATCTAAAGATAGGTAGTTAAACTAAAATTATAAACGCGATTATAGAATAATACTTATAAATATACTACTCCTACCTATAAGATAACTGGGAAAAGTGGCTACCTTTAGTTAAGTTTACTATAAATAATACAAGAAATAAATTAATAGGCGTAACGCCGTTATACACAAACTATAGATAAGACCTTTAACCTAGATTTAAACTATAACCTAAAATTAATATAATAGGACCTATAATTAAGAGGATTTAACTAATTAACGCGTATAACTTTACTAATTAAATAAAGTAGTTAACGGAACTATTATAAAGTAAATTAGCGTATGCTTAAATAGTATAGAAATGGTATATAAATAAAGGACGAGCTTCTACGTAAGACTTTAAGGAAGGTAATATAGTTTACCTAAATATATAAAACTTAAAGACTTAATAACCCTTAAAAAAACTAGACTAGAAGTTTATGGGCCTATACTAAATTAAAAAGAAACTAAGCCTATACGCCTATAAGCTTAAACTACTAACTAAGATAAAAATATACCCGACGTTTTACGTAAGCTTACTATAACCTTTAAAAGGTAAACCTTTAACTTCTAAAGTGCCGCCGCTATCTTCTATAATTATTAATAATAGTAACGGTTCTTATTTTATTAACTTAATTAATAATATATAATAGAAAATATAATCTAAATAATTTAAACTTCTTATTAAGTAAAAAGGATATAAAATATAAACCTAGGAAACCTATAACTAGATTAAGGCCAATATGCCTTCCTTAGTAAAAGAATTCTATAAGGACTATCCTTCGCGGCCTACTTTAGCTAGATGGATATAATATAAAGGTAAATAACTGCTACCTAATATAAATACACGAAATATAATAGTAGGAAGCTTAAAATTAAAAAGAACTTATAATATTTATAATATTTATAATACGATTATATAACACATAAGATATTAAGGAACTTTAACCACCGATTAAAGTTATCTAATTAGTTAGATCCGCCTTATTAAGACCTACTATAAAGATATTAGTTCTGCTTACCGCCTTAACTAAGCTAATAGCGATTTTTTATCCTAGGGATAAAAAATCCTAATTGGCCTATTTAATAATAGAATTAGTAAAACCCTATACTACTACTTAACGCGAAAATATAATACGCGATAAGTTATAAGTTTTAAATAAAATTGAATTATTTAGACCTTTGGCTAAAAGGGGGGGTACTATAATAGGACTAGCCTAGTTATAGTAGGAATGTCTTAGTAAATACTTAATAGATAAATTCTGACGCTTTAACTAAATTTTGCCAGATTAATTAAATTTTACTAAAGTCTATTAAAGACTATATATGTATATGCGTATATATTAACCACTAAGCCCCTAACTATTTAATTATATAATTCTCTTATTATTCCCTTCTCTTCTTTACGTAACGTCTTATTCTTAGCGAGAGCTATATACTTTTAGATTTAGATAGAATATATATTATTCCTTTAAATCTTCCCTAAAGTCTCTCCGCGCCCTTATAAAAAGTCTTTTATATAATATATTATTAAAGGCTCTACTTAGGTCTAGGCTTAGTATAAGTATAATATATTCTAGGTAAGCTTGCTATACTACTTAGATACTAAAGGTAATTAGGGAAAATGCTAAAAGGGTTAATTGTTTCTTTTTTACGCCTCTTTATATCTATAGTAGCAGCTCCTATACTTCCGCCGCTTCTTATATATCTTTTATAACTATCTTTTTTTAAAAAATTCCTCAAGTATTTTCTAGGGCGATTAATTAGTAGCTTTTTAAAAGGGAGTGGTTTTTTTCTTTACTCTTTATAGGACGACTATAGTTATTACTTTAAAGTATTTAGGTAGTTTACCTCTCTAAAGGCAAGTAGTTACGGCGTTAGTAAATAGTATTACTATTACTTCTACTATGGCTTTAATGACCTTATTTAGAATCTTATTAAGTATTAGCGCTTTACTAATAAGGAGCTTTTATATAGCGTTCTTTATTTTTTTTACTATTATTATATATCTTAATTTAATAGGTAAGGGATAGAATTAGCTACTAATATCCTATAGGTCTACTTAGCCACGCCTAAAAAAACCTTTTTACTAGTGTATTAATTTTTTCCTTATTATTATTTATGTACTAGTCCTGTTTTATTTAGTAGAGTATAGGTAAATAAGGGTCCCTTAGCATCTCTTTTATAGCTTGCCTACTTTACTTTAATATATACTAGAGTCCCTTATTATATAGTTTAGTAAAGTCTAAAGTAATTTCTTCTAAAAATCGGCGCTAGTTATTTCTGCCTTCTTTTTATATTATCTTTTTAAGCCTATTCTTTAGGGCCTTATAGCTCTATTAGTAGTATACTTCGCCTATTATACTATATTATTACCTCGCCCTCCTTACGCCTATAAGTAGGTAGGCTACCTTTAATGACTATTTACGGCAAGCGTATTTACTAGGCTAGGCCTTTAGGCAATATTCCTTTAAGCAGTTAGTTATAATCCTTTAAATATCCTCTAGTAATACCTAGGGTATAGTAGCTAGCCTATTAATAATTTCCTATATATACTTTTCCTAGTTAAGTTTCTTAGTGGTATATCTCTAGTACGTTTATTACGCTAGTATAGTAATATTAAGCGCTATTTGTATAGGTATATAGTTTATAGTAATTACCTATATATCTTCTAGCCTATAGAACTCTAGTTAGTTTATAAGTATTTTTTATATAAATATAAGGTTAATTATACTCTTTAGGGTTCCTTTTTTCTAGGTAGGTTTACTAGTTAAAATAATAAGCGCAAAACCTTGTATTTCTAGCTCGTTTAGTAAATAAGTTGCCTATACTTTAACTATAGCCTGCTATCCTCCCTATAATATATATTATATATTAAAGTCCCTTAGGACTATTACCTCGCCTTCTACTATATTAATAGCCTATTAAAGTAGACTCTATATAGCGACTTAGAGTTTATTATCCCTTAGGTTATAGATGTTAATTATCCTAATTTAGCCCCTATCGGTAATTACTTATAGTTTATCTATATTAGGGCTAATATTATAGTAGCTCTATACCTATATATCTATATATTAACTAACTAGAAAGCATATATAGATAGCTAGGCTTAGTTTATATAGAAGGTAGTATCCTTTTAGTTAGTATATTTTATATATTTACTTATTATACGCCGGTTCCTATAGGGCTATTATTTAGTATTCTTTTAGGTCTAGGCTGTTAAATAGGGGACGTATTACTTAGTAGTTTAAATATCCGTAGTTATATTATATTATTATTAGTCTTTTTATAGTGTTAGTTCGTTTAGTAACTTATAGGTATTCTTTATTCGCCTTAAGGGTGTCTTATTTAAGGCTATTATAATTAGGATCCTTTATTAGGATAGGTCTCTAGCGGTATTAGTACTGCCTTATAGGCGTTTTACGCTCTGCTTTACTACTAGTTAGGTAAAATATACCCCTAATAGAGTAGATACCCTAAATCTCTTTTTTATATAACTATCTAGCCGCTATTACCTATTACGCTTAGCTCCTTCTCCTTATATATGTTTCTTTATAATATAGCTATAACCTAATATAGTTAGGCTTATCTTACCCTAGTAGATTCTAGGTATATCTAAAAGGTCTTATATACCGTCTTTTACTATACTTTATATTCTTTGCTATAGTTTACGTATTTAGCTCCCCTATTCTTAAAGTAGTCCTTTATCTTATATATATTAGCGCATTATCTATACCTTTCCTATCTCCCGTATACACTTTAGATATAGCCCTACTACTAGCATTTAAAGTATTAGTGGACTTAAGCTATATAGTAGTATAGCTAGGCTTTATACTAGAGGCTATTTATAACTATTTCTTTATAAGCTACTACCGCCTATATCTCTTAAGTTAGTAGGTTAATTATTAGAGTACTGTGCGTTTTAACTCTTTAAAACCCTAATAATACCCCTATATATATTATATATACTTTATAAAGCTACACAACTCTAAATATTATAATCCTTAAGACTAGTTTCTTAGTAGCCTCTATAATCCTTTAAATAAGTTATAAGTTTATAGCGCCTTACTCGCTTTCTATTCATATACTAAAGGGTACTTTAATTACTTTAACTAAGTAGTTCTAATAGAGGATCTTATACTTAGGGATATCTCCCTAGGTAATGGCCTAGTCCTTTACTTATTAGTTAAGAAGTATAACCTTTATATTACTACTATATAGGACCTTTACTACTACTGCTTTTAGTATATATACTCTAATTAATATAAGGATCTATTCTAGCTCTATACTTACTACCTTTAATATTTAGACCCTAACTATAGGCCTTACGGGTGCTACGCTAAGTAGGCGCTAGAGGGGCGCTAGTTAGGCGCTAGCGGCAATATTAGCCTATAAGGGCTTTATTATATACGTTATTAGTATTTCCTATAACTTTATAACATCTTTAAGACGGCTAAGCCTATTCTCTACGGCGTTTTAGTTCCTATTATATCTTACCTAAAGTTCCTAAGCGATTTATTCTGCCTATTAGGCCGCACACACTACCCCTATATATAGGTATTCGTTCTCTCCCTTTCCTAGATTTTTCTTAATATCTTTTAGGATATTTATAAGTTTCTACTATTTCTAATTATTATCCTTTAGTTATTATAGTTAGGTTGCCCCCTATTACGTTTTTCGATATATTAACCCACTATTAAGTTTACTATAACCCTCCCATATTGCATATGCTTTCCGGCTGTAATATATATATTAATTTTAGGGCATATTATGCCGTAGATTTAATTAAGAGTAGTTATTTCTTTATTAAGTAAGTAATAGGCGTATTCTACTACTACAGCGGCTCTAGAAAACACTATAATACTAGCCTATTTTTATAGAGAATAATATATTAATTTACTTAGTAAAAGTAACCCGTCTAGCCTAAAAGCAAAATAGTATAGTTATAATAGAATAGCTAGCAAATTCCCCTAATTTAAATCCAATTAAAAATATCTAAAGATTATTATAGGAGAGAATATAATATAGGTTTCCTATAATAGAAGAGGACGTTAAAAAGTATGTAGAGGAGAAATAAAAGAAGCTTAAATATAAAGATTTTAAAATATATATAGGCAATATAAGGGAGCGTTACCTTACTATAATTACTATAGATAAAAGCCTTATAAAATACTAAATAAGCACCTATTTTAATATGGCAATATCCCTTATAACGCCAAAATAGGCACTTAGGTTATCGATAAGAACTAACTAATTAAATTAGCTGGATTTGGTGCCCGTATTTAGAAATATAGTGGTCCTAATTGTCAATATAGAGAGGTTCGATTTGGGTAACGGTAGGGCTTAAGAGGAGCTGTTTTCGCAGTCTTATTTAGGGGGACTTTTTTATTAAGTCTTCTGAACTAGGTCTATATCAATTCTAGTATAATTAAAAGGCATAGTGGTGGCGTAATTGATGATTGAATTCTATATAGATATACGCGTTAATTTAAAACAGTATGGCCAAAAATTATGCGTTTTAAAACGATTACGATATTGTAAAATCCGATAAAAAATCCGAATAAAATCCAATATCGATTTTTTTTAGTATATAGGTATTTAATATAAGTAGGTAGGCTAGCTGCTAAGTAGTATATCTAGGTATAACCCATTACATAACTCCCCTTCTCTCTCTTTTCTTTATATGTTATATAATAGGAGATATATAGAAATTATATGCTAGAGTAACGGGTGCCTTATATGGTGGGTAACAGAAAAATATTTTTCTGTGCTTCCAATTTAAGCTTTAATTTTAAATATTTAAACCTTTTCTTTAATTCTTTAATTAACCACAACAATTATAGCTTACTTAGTTAATTGCTTAAATTTATCTCATTAACTATAGCTTTAAGTTTAACTCCAGTTATTGCCGCCACTATAATTACTACGGCTCTTAGTACTAGCAAGAAGTTATAGAATTTCTCTTAAGCAGAGGTAGACGCTTAGCTTAAGAGCCTATATTATATAGTAAGTCTCTCCTTATTTATACGATCCCTAACTAACTTTTTTTAGAACATCTAATATACGGCTTTTCGCTACTACACTACTAAGGACGTTACTACGCTAGCTTTTATTACTAAATAATAAATCGATATAAAGCGGCCTTTATACGTTAATGCGATAATTATTTATAGTTATAGAGATAATATAGCTAATATAAGTACCTTCTTCCCTTAGTCGTACAGTAGCTAACTTGTAGATTTAGCCTTATAATGCCTATATAGTAAAGGATAATTAAAGTTAGTTAGGACCTTAACCCTTCTCTACCTATTATACGCTTAATAGATATTAGAATAACTATTATTTAAACTATAAATAGCGGAAATAGGGAAATAGTTATAATCTTATATATAGTAGTACTTGTCTAGATAAGTTAGAGGGTAATTTATTAGCTAAGAAGGAAGAAGATAAGTTAAATAACGGGTTAAGTAATATACCCAATAATTTAACAGTAAATACTCCTTCTAAGTTTCGTTAAAGCTTACGGTTCTATACTATATAATACCTAAGCTATATAGCTTCTAAAATAAAATATCTTTTTCTTCTTTAATAAAATCTTACTATTATAATATTCTAGGCCTTATACAACTTAGTATCCGTTTTAGTAGTAATATTACTATTATATAAAAAGGATTTATTAATAAAAGAAGAGTTTTAGAGTTCCTTAACGAGTTTTCTTCTACTAAGGCCCCTCGGTTATATATTGCACGCTAGTTAAAATAGGCAGGCAAGCTGCTAAGTAGTATCTTTAGGGTATAACCTATTATATTTAACTATTCCTAGCCCCTTTTAAAAAGAACTTTTAAGAATACTGCTTCTAATCTAATCCTTTATACTCTCTATAATCTTAAGTATATCTACCCTAAGCTAAACTCTCTCCCAGCCTACCGTATAACGGCCACCTAAAAAAACTACCTCTACTTTATTACTTATCGCAGGAATATAAAGGATATTAACTATAAAATACAAAAGCTGTAGCTAGCGCCTTGCTTAATCCTCTTATAACTACTACTTAATAGGATCCTAAATCTTTAAACTATATAAGACCTCTAAAAGGTAGTTATTAAATTTATCTTAGCTCTATAGCTAAAGGTGTTCTTCTTCTATTTAAGCCTTTAAAAGATTAAAAGTATCAAGTTCTTTTAAAGTTATTTAGTTTAAAAGACTCTTATTATACAATAGAAGCGGACGTACTTTATATTAGTATTTCTCCTAAAGCTACCTAACGTGCTAGAGTACTCTATTGTAAATATTACTTAGCTAGATCTTTTTACCATATACCGTATAACGGCTTAAGTAAAGAATAACTGCAGTAGTATAGAGAGGAGTAGTAAAGAGCTTAGTATAGTAATCTTTAAACTTTGCCTTACTTCGTAAGACTTAGGTTTAAAAGTTTTAGACTACTTTCGTATTTAGAAGTGTCTTCTAAAAATTTCTTAGTATATCTAATAAATTTAGTATTATATAATATACTAAAATCTCTTTAAAGTAGAGATTAAAAACGTTTATAGTAATAAGAACCTTCTTAAGTATTATATCTTCTCCTTTAAGCTTTAGAGTTGCTGATTTAAAAGCAGCTAGAAACTTATATATTATATAAAACTATACCTAGTCTTACACTAAAAGCTAGTCCCCTTTATTAATTATATTAAGATTATTAGAGATATACTAGCTAACCCGCTCTTAAAGAGTAAGAGCAATATCTAGTGTGGTCCACTAGCTATTCCATCTTATATAATTATTAAGAGGAATTCTTCTCCTAGCTTAATCTTAAAACTGCTTTATACGACCTAGACTACTTTAAATATAAATAACAATATTATAGAGCTTTCTAAGGACCCTAAAAGATCGAAACTTCGCGTCTCTATCCTTTATCTCCTTTTTAGTTAGCCCTTTAAAGCTTTCCTCCTCTTCTTTATTATATAATAGGACAAAGCTAAGCTCTTTACTATCTATAAAAATAAATACCTAAATAATAAGATTAATAACGTGTCCCTAGCAGTGGATATGCTAATAAGTTGCGCTCTAGGGGATCTTCTTATACTCTAAAAGGTAGGTGCTAATCGTATAATAGAGCGTATTGTTTATACTAAAATTACCTCTAATAATTACTTTAATCTATTATATAATACTAAAATCTTATAGAACTAGAAGAAGAGTAAGCTATTAATACTCTCTGCTATAGCCTACTACCTAAGGTAGAGCAAGTAGGATATTATAAATACATTCTTTTATATTAATAAAGTGGCCGCAGACCGTAAGATAAAGGTTATTACTTAAAAATGTCTAGATATCTACGCTAAGATAAATTTACGTAATTGCGGATTAAATAACCTATTATACGATATCCTTATTAAAGATAAACTTATCTCTTACCTTTTAAATAAGGGTTATATAAAAAGCAGGAAGTATTCTAACGGCTTATTAATTAAGAGCATAACAAAATATCTAAAACTCTTAACTTTAAATAATTTGGAAAGAGAGATTTTATATAGTAATAAGATTAAGGAGTGTAACCAACTACCGAGGCTCGTATTACGTCGTGACTCACCACCTTATATATCTTACTACCTATATCTTACTACCTGTTTCCATTACCTATTGCCGACTATAAGCGCAGTCTTCTTGCCACTATTTTATGTATATATACCACTTAATTTCCATAGATTTATAATTAAGTTGCTTATTTAATTTTATACACTGCAAAAGCTTATAAGTGTAACAGAACCTTATAGCAAGTACTACAATAGGCTCGTTATTAGGCTAGGTGTGTAGGTATTGCAAGTAAGTCAACAACGTAATAATAACTAGTAGAGTGGTTGCCTAACAGATTAACTCCAATTATATTCTAAGAATTACTACAAGGAAAGAACTATCTAGAGTAGGGACTGTAGTCCTTTAAATACACAACCATACTCCTAGGAAACCCTCCTTATATATAAGGTACGCATTATACATAAGGTACGTAAGTTCCCTTCGTTCCTCTCGTCCCTTACATAGCATATTATATAACTTACTTACCATTCCTTATTATATAGTTCCACTGGCTCCATACTAAACCGTACTTATATTAACCAACTAGCTTCTTTTAACTCCCTTCCTAGTAGTCGTAATATTGTACTTAAAGCGTCTATAACACCATCTCCCTCCTTCCTATCTTCGTCCTTAAAGATTCTAAGTATCTTTAAGTCGTTTACTAGAGGTATAATATCCATCTAATTAATTTAGTTAATATCGTTACTCATTATACCTAAAGCATCTTCTTCTTTATACGCGCAACGTTGTGCACGTACTATTACTGCTATACTATCGCTAAGTAAAATAATACCGTCTCCGTATTCTCGTTATGTAAAAGAAGGGTTAGTTTATATCGCGTTAGCAAGTCCTTCGTCTCAGCAACCTTCCTCTTACTTAGAGTGCACTAAAGCGAATATTCGTTCGTCCTATAACGTTCACTCTTCTACTAACGCTAAGTATGCGCGTCCTATAACTCTTAATAGTCTTTAAGTTCCTTAAGTAATTTATTATAGGGTCTCGTATTTAGTTTGCTGCTACTTATTTTAATAATAAGCTAACTTAAGCCCTTGCTAAGTTAAAACGTTTTTAGGATATAGAGCAGAAGGCTCTAAAGGCCCGTATTACTATATCTACTCATCTCCTCCGTCTTAAGAAAGTTTGTAAGAAGGTTTATTTTAAGGAGTAGAAACTTATAGAATAAGGTTTACTAGAACTTAGCAATAAAAAAACGGATTCTCTTTAATTAGCGAAGAAAATAACTCTAAGTAGTTTAGCGGTCGCTCCTCCTAGGTCCCCCTTAGGTAACTCGTTCTTTAGTGATTTTCCCTTATTAATATTACCTGACCTATTCTCTTCCGATACTCCTATACCTTTCCTATAGCATTCTTTAGATTCTTTAGTAGTTCCCAGGTAGTCTTATTATAGCCTATCCACTTAACCTTATACTATATTTTATCGTTAACGTCCTTATAACTAATAATCTTTAAAACTTACTATTTATCTTCTTCTCGTCCTTTATACGTGTCTACTTCGTAGGCTAATGGCTTAACATTCCTATATACTGGCTCTAGTATTGCGATATACTATATAGGGTAGATTTTTATCTTAGCTAGTAGGTTTAACTTAAATGTAACCGGTAAAATTCTTTATGTAATTTTAAAAGGTCCTAGTCTAACGTAGTCCAACTTCTTACTTAGTCGTTAACTCTTAAAATTTTTATATAGTAGCCACACTTTATCTCCCTCCTTAAGATCTGGTCCCTTAGATCTCTTAGCGTTATAGTATTTCTTTATTCTTTGCTATACTACCTTAGCTGTTTCCATAAGGTTCTTATAAAGATTTATTAATATCTCCATTCTTTACTTAGCTGTACTACTTATCTTCTTTGCTTAACGTAGCGATAATAATATTCTTAGCTTATATCCATAATTTGCCTTAAATAGTAACGTACCCATTCCTTCTTATAGTGTTATATTATATACAAACTATATAACTAGTAATAATAATACCCAATTATTCTATACATAATTAATATAGTGCCTTAGATACTACTCTAGTGTCTAATTTAATCTTTCCGTTTAACCGTCTGTCTATAGATAATATGCGGTAGAAGTTACTACTTAAACTCTTTACTCCGCCAAGAATACCTCCTAAAATGCTACTACGAATCTTAAATCTCTATCCGATATAATCTTACTTAATACTCTATATCTTATAAATACTTCTTTAACATAGATTCTAGCAACATCTTCTACTAATATCTCTTCTATACACGCTATAAAGTATCCCTACTTTATAAGCTTATCCACTATTACTAAAATTACGTCGTAATTTTATCTGGTAATAGGATCTCTTAATTTTAGCAACTTAATAATAAAGTCCCATAATATAACCTCCCATAGTCTCTCTGGTATTTTAATAGGTTA
>Ga0307515_10012980_pt1 | contig 15610 bp, 14 predicted proteins | sample 17_EM_MG_FD_194513 | JGI IMG/M metagenome (GOLD analysis project Ga0307515, IMG submission 194513) | Populus trichocarpa ectomycorrhiza microbial communities from riparian zone in the Pacific Northwest, United States - 17_EM | ecosystem: Host-associated > Plants > Roots > Unclassified | place... | reverse complement strand
TGCGCACTCAGCTGGCATCTCCAGCTGAGTCTGGAATGACCATCATCTTAGAGAGATTATGCATCAGCCCAACTGAAGCCATACGTCAGGGAGATAAACCATATATGCAACATTGGGCCCTGCAGTCTATCGAGTGACTCATCGGTGATTCCGAGTGATGGAATGGCGATCAAGAGTGATGAAGTGATGACCGAGTGACGACAATAATATGGCCGCAACAACCAAACGATTCCGCGCTCTCTCCCTGAGACACAATACAGTAGTATGATAGGCCCTACCGCACGATTAGAGCTAACAAAGGCTCCTACTAAAGCTAGCTGACACGAGATGTCACTCGCCAGGTACCTACAGTCCCGCCCACATTCGGCGCCTCTCCGGAGTATCCGTCTTATATCCTTCCAAGCCATCTGCCGCGGCAAATATACGCCATAAGCGGTGTCTCAGGTACGCCTCTAAATTGAAAATTTTCACCAGTACTACTTGTACCAAACATCAACCATGAGTGTCAATCAACGTCCCAAAGCTCTGCCAGCAACCGAAGTACTGATCCAGCAAGTAATTGCAGAAGCTAGTTGTGACTTGCCACTGCAAGGGAAAGACTCCGGGAAAAATGACCTTACGCGACGCGTAACTCAAAGAGAAGCTGGCTTTGGGACGGTAATCCATAGCATATTTGACGCGTGGCACTATGAGGTCCTATGGACCTGTGTATTGACTAGATTACTATGATACGCATGCGATTATGTGCTCTTGATGCTATCCATCATGGTGCATTCACCAAGCTTGAAACCAAACTGCCTAATGCACTTTATTGCATGCTCCCAAGTAAGCTCCAAGACGCTCCCAAATACACTCCAAGTACACTCCCAAGTACACCTCCGAGTATGTCCTCAAGTACACTCCCGAGCTTGCTCTCATGGACGCTCCTAATTGCACTCGATGGCACACTTAATCAAAATTAACTGACAGCAGAGGGACGATAACAAATAGGAAAACAAGAGCACGGAAGTTTTGATAGCAGTAGTAAATATAGTACTCATGCTGGCTTTGCAATGTCTATCCAGTGTACTTTACAATTCACACCCAGGATTTTATTATGCTGCGCTTGTCATCGCGGTTATATGGCATGGACGGATATGGGAAGGATATAAGACGGATACTCCGGAGGGGCGCCGCCCACATTGCCCTGGTCCTGGAGATTTGAGAACTGGACGCCCTAGGGGGACGAAAGCAGTCGCCTGGGCTGGACTGTACGCTAGTCCCCCTAATGACTACAGTCCGGACGGACCGTTGCCATCCCTGACTAGAAGTACTGTTATTATTTTGTCTATTTTCTTTGTTATTGAAATACGTGCTTTCAGTGAAATTCCTTTCCCACGGCTAGATTACATGCAAGGTGTTGTGAAGCGTCGAGTTGGAAAAGGGTAATTTCATTGCGGGTGAACAATACTAAATTGATTAATTTATCTTACATTAACACGAATACACTAAGTTATTACGGTCATAAAATGTCGTAAGCTCCCTCTCCGCAGTCTTTTGTCAGTCATAAATATTTGAATCTTAATTTCATGTTGAATGGAGTCACTTGCTTCACAGATGAAATAACATTCTCCGAACTTTACGCATGCAAATATGATATCAGGGATAGTTCGTGCGAGATCCGCAATATCAAGTTGTTGGGCTTCGTTGCTAGACCAAAAAGCTTCTAGCATCTACAACCATTATAGCCAATACCAAAGCTGTTTCTGCGCAGCGTACGCTTGCCCTTCCGGAAATGCCTTTCCGTCCGGAGTTTGGGTACTCAAGGCAAACTAACGTTTCAATTGCTGTCCATGGTTGTTGCCAGTATTATGTTGTATGCATCATGCCATAGCATGCTGCGGGTTCGTGTATGTGGACACTAGCACTGGACAGCAGGGGATACCAAATGAGTGAAAGTATGGTTGAAAACAAACATGGGTTAAAGCTATAATCTCCAATTTATGGAACATCAATTGAAGATACTTACGAAACTTCCATGCTTCATGGTACAAAATTTACGCTTGTAGTATAGGATTGCATATGGAATTGATTTCTGCACAAAACTGTGACTCGTCATGAATATTGTAGACATATCCCTCTTTCCAGGGAGCAGCACTAAAAATTGCTCGGTGTATATTTACGCAATATGTTGCAGATATACTGTACCGATTACAGTGGTTCGCACATCAGCAGTCAGAATGCTGTGTCCGAAGAGGTTTTTATTGTGGATTTGATCGGTTTTTGATCATTCGGGATTGAAAGAGATCTGTCAGCACAGAAAAAGTGTCCGAACCACTGTGACCAGTACAGTACAGGGAGAAGAGAAAGAGATATATACAGAGAATCTTCGGGCATGCCTGTACCACCCATTACCACTATTGCCACTCGCCACTTTCGCCACCGGATATTCAATACATGCACGCTCTACCATATATATGGCCTCTCTGGACTGGAAGGTATAATAGACAATCATTCATCATTTCCAACGCAACAGTCGTAAAACCACTCTCTACCCATGATAATACGCAAGACCCTCCCCACAGTAATATAGTTAGACAGGCTAAGACGGCTATCTGTAGGAAGAGATTATCCCAAACATACTCTAATATTCATGGTATGGGTGGTCGCTGGTAGGTGCGCTGTTGGTGAAAATATCCCCTCTGAGTAGTAGTGGATCTATAAGCACCTAGAGCAAAGGATACTGGACATGGCAGAGAATGGCAAGACCTTAATGACACCATATGTTGTGCGGTGATGGTGTTAACGTTGCCTTCTGTTCTTCCTCAACATGGCTTAATATGCCGCTTTGGCCCACTACTGCCTATTATTTCTAATAATAATGTTTTTAGACGAAAGGTAGTTTCTAGAGTTTTTGGACATATGGGCGTTTCTCTTTAAGTACACCATGTGTCGAAGTGCAAGCATTAGGGTTTGTGATACATAGCGAATGTCATTCTTGCTGTGACGGATAGCTATATAGAGCACATAAGCATCTGCTAGAGCATAGAGCAGCAGCTCCCGACGCCACCCAATTGCAATCACGGGTTTCAAATAAGAACACCACGTGGCTGGTGATTCTCATTCACGAACGCACGAGGAACTGAAATTACTGGCGTTCTAAAAACCGAACTATGTAGTAACACTCAACCGTGCTGGTTGTGGAGAGATAAAGGTTTTATTCACCCGAGACTGTAGGATCTAATCTAATCTAATCTTCACAGGAGCGCGCACGAGGGGGTTATCGCCACTCGCTTCCGAGTGATAGCTTATATTTTCAACAAGGTGGAATATTACAAACTAAGCAAACGCTCGCAAACTAACAACATACACGTCCTCAATACAGCATATGATTGTAGGAATAATTCTTGGCAGTTTTGGTAAAAATTTGTGGCCTATCCTGAGCATCACATGGTACAGAATTGCTTTACTGGAAACTATCACCAAAATGTTAAGATACGTACTGAAGTTCTGCGGGATTGTTATAAGAAATACCTCCCATGGAGCACCTACCCACCACTCATGTACACGTTCCGGATATTGCACCTTCAGTCTTATCTTGTATCTATCGGTAGTCGTGCCTCGCAACATTTTCACGATAAAGCAACCTTCGCTGCTGCTTGACTCAGTGAGCCTACAGAGGGTGCTATCTATCGGATATGCCCGGTGACTGTACACAGCTGGAAGGACAACCCTGCAGCCTGTAGACTCACCCGGCACAAGATAGATTAGCGAGGTTATAACTCGATCTGGGGTAAATAACTCTCCTTCGAAGACACATGGTCACGTGCCCAGCCAATGTGTGCCCAGCTAATGTAGGCCCAGATTACAGTTTCTAGGAATTATATAAATTCTTAAACCAATTATATGGTAACAGATCACGCTATGGTATTATCGAATAATATACAACAGTCATGCATATGACATAGGAACCCCTCCACATGAGCTCTTAGTGCCAAGTAAACGCGACATGCAAATCTAGAAGCTGACACAGAATTTTTGATTCAGTTCTTTGGAAACTGAGGAGTTCCAAGTCTTGCTACGATGCTAATTATTCTCATGTTAGCGTCATATTTCGTTAGGAAATCGGCCATAGTTACCGGTTCACCGCCCCATCCAAATCATTGTGTGGGCGCGAAAATACCATCCTTTCACACTGTCAATACCCGCTTTTAGGCACATAAGTTTGGCGGGCGTATGCTGACCTGAACCATCCCAGCCTTTCGGTCTTAAATGCACGTCCAGGTGAGAGCTTGAGCCCACCAGGGGCTTTCGCTAACCTCTCTGAAATATATCTCTCACGGTCGCCATCAGTTACATGTTCCGGTGGTGGATTTTGCAGGGCATAGGTTAAATCGATCCACACGAAAAGCCCGGCGTTCCTGAGGTATGGTTAACAAGTTTAACGTTTATAAACATAGTAGGAAGACTTACCCTTCTTTGTAGTAATTGATCTTGTAATTATCCAGTTTTTCCGTGAGAAACTGATATGCATTCGTAAGCCTGGACTGGTTGTCGTTGAAAAATTTGGTGACAAATCCCGAATCGGCGAGGATGCACGACCAAATAATGTCAGCACCAGATGAAACCCAACTAAGAAATGAATTGGTCATGATCGTTTTCTTGATCGTTTCGGCCCTGGAAATGACCGCCCCAAGTCGCACCCCACTGCAGCCTGTCGATCAAATTAGTTTCATCATCGAAGCTGAGGTGTTATGTAAACTTACAAAAATCTTTGCTCATTCCATAGCTGTTAGCGTACAAGTTAGCTTCAAGCTATTCCAATCATCATAGAGCAAGCGACATACAGACAATGAACCATCTTGTCCTGATCTTTGTGAACTTTCGGTAGAGAAAGCACTGATACAAACGAAACATCCCTTTTGACACCAGCTCCTTCTCTCTTTTCAAAGCGCGTCATAGCATAAATTTCGTCGCAGATTAGATGAATTCCATTTTCGCAGCAAAACTTCACATATTCTTCGAGCACCTCCACAGGCTACGTATACCATGTCAGTCGGCGCCGCCTGTGAGAAAAAAATTAATGGGGGGACCACTTACAAAACATCTACCAAGGGGATTGTGCGGATTGCATAGTAGAATGGCCTTGATATTGGTCCCATCGTCGTTCGAGGTTTCCATTACGTTCCTATATCGTTCGATGGCTTCTGCAGTGAAAGGATCCACGGGTTTTCCCTCGCTCTCGAAATCAACTGCAACCACCTTCACCCTGCATGTACAGTCAGACATTACCGCTTTTAAAAAAATTCAATAGTGAGAACTAGCCTAGATCTACTGAACGTAAACCCTTTTTGGAATCCATTATACATAGGTCGACCAATCAAGATGCCATCGCCAGGATCAGCAACAGCGTATGAGAGTTGCTCCAATGCCGCATAGACGCCTGGAGTCGTTACAATATCGTCGGCTTTGATACTCCGGTTGGAAGGGATTGGAAAATGGTTGTTCATGAAGCTCGACAACAGACCACGCAGCCGTAAACTACCGCCAGGTCCCCCATATTGGAAGTCTAAATCGGTTAATGTCTCGGGAAACTAGCTCAATGCGAAGTTAGGTAATAATATTCATCAATTCACATGACAATGATGAGTGAACCTTCTTGGCAATTTGTGTCTTCAAATCTTCTGTCATTAGAGTATTCTCCGCTATCGAGAGGTCTCTACCCGCGCCTTCTGTCAGCATCTAATATTGCACGGCCATCAGGCTTCACTCGTTCAGGCTTCAAACTAACATGAATTTCTCCTCTTTCGTTTCTTCATTGTATTTTCCCCGTGACAAACGTTTGCTGGGCTAGAGCTAAAGATTAGCTTTTTCATGCTCTCCACACTAGGGATGTATATACCATGGAAGCGAAGACAAGACTCGGCACCCGCTCTTCCTTGAATTGATCAATGCTCCGAAAGGATTGGAACATCTTGACGTCTTTGGGAATGGAATTTGTAGCCCTTGAGGTAGCCATCGTGTTTGATGCGGTTCTTGGTTTTCACTCGTTGAGAAGAGCAGACGGGCACATAAATAGGTAAGGAAGGGCTCCCGATGCGGTTCTTCTATACTCCTATGAAACTATGGATCGCATGCGCACTATGGATAAGGAATGATCGCACCCTGTCTGCAACATCTATTAAACCCATCCACAGTTCTAGAGATTATACATGAGGTAATTATGGTAGGTTTTGAGGGGTCTGGGATCTCTGCTATTAAGAATAGGTTGTAGCGGGGTAGTAGGACCGAGACCTCCCGTCCCGCCAAATCCATAGTCCCAAAATAGTGGATCAATCGCTCAGACTCCTGAGGCTTGCAGAAAAATAGATACAAATCTTTTTAACACGCACACTTGGATATAGGATAACTTTCTTTTTCAATGAACATTCATGATGCCTTCACCCCATCTCAGTTGAATAGCTTCACCAAATAGTGCTGCAAGAATCTATGCGTCGCATGTACACGAGATAGATTGGTTGAAGAGAGTGTACACATCACCTAGTCAAACTGAGCTCAATAATGCCGTCCATTCAGACTCTTAACTGGGGTGTCTAGGATACCCAGTTTCTACCTTACAAGAGTCGTAGTGCGCCAGCGGAAGTGGAATTCCTATACATCCGTAACAATCATCACCGCCTCTGTTTCAGGTTTAGAAGCATCTAGCGTAGTAGTATACCCCGCATTTCACAGACCAGGGTACTACTGGTCACCATTGGGGGATTTCTTCATCCCTACCTGCAGACGGAATTACCACATATAAACACCTAGTGCGGCTTTTTTGCGGGGTGTAAGGCTGTCACTAAGTGTAGTTACCGCTTGATTTGCAGTGTGAGGCTCACAAAGATCGAGCCTTGTACACAACGAGAGAAGTATGCCTCTCTGGCCGCCGGCTACCGACGACGAGCGGCTATCTTTGCCGATGAACCCCCGGCACACGACGATCTGGATTGCCACACATAGACTGAACTTGAGTCTGTGCTTACATATAGTATAAACCCCTGCTTACTGTGTACAGTACCATGTCTCTTAGTGTGTAGAAGTTAGATTTCATCGCGAGGCGAAACCTCGGCATATCAACCAACGGAAGTACCGAGATTCGGAGACCCGGAAATTGTAATAGATTACCAATTGTCAGCATTGAACTCGCCAATAGGTCAAGTATGGTTCGGGCTTCTCATGGAAGGGTTTCTGTAACGGTTGTGTAGAGACTTCACCGTAATTATATTCCACCATCGGGTTTGCTACACGAGGGATCAACTGTCACTACCTCCGCATACCTCTGCCATCCCTTATTCCTCCATAGGCTACCCCAATGCATAAGGGCACGCTTGTATGATCACCTGTAACTTGAAGTTACCATTACTACCCGATTTTAAGGTCGATTTTGTGATTTTCGAGTTCAGCTTCATTGACTCGCACTCATCGCTACGGTGTATCCAACCAATCGTAAGCGATTCTTGCATGAGTGTCCCAACTACGCGAAAACCTACACGGATCTGTTGGCTTCTGAGAGCTAGTTCACTAGCATTTTAATGGAATTCCGGAGTACTACAGCCGACTCATCCTATTAAGGATTAGTCATTCCCCTGGCGTGGTCGTACGTAGCACAAACCTACCATATATAAAAAAAGGGTGTCTTCAAGGACAGTCCTAAGTAAGATTTGATTGTATAACCGTTAGTAGTGCGTTTTTGACCGTCTATTAACTGTTCCTAAATAGTATCTAAACAGTGTCGCTACAGTTCTATAAAGACAACCTACTTAAGACCATCGTTAAAAACCTCTTTTTTTCATATTATATTCACATATATATATTAGCCAATCCTGCACGCTGCAACGCGTCTTCCTTATCCCATTCACGCTCGAATTTGGGAAATTTTCTGCACTACTGGTTTTGGCTGAAGATCTACCGATTAAACGGATTCTACTGCCATCCCGCTAGGTGACGTTACACCGCACTAATCACTAATGCACTATAATAAGGCGGCAGGGAGATTCTAGCCAAAATAAGAATCCATTACAAATGAGTATATAAGTGGTAGTCAAGGAAGCAAGAATAATTATCAAATTATGCTTCCGAAACTTGCCAGATAAGGGGAATTAAATCCAGGAAGTATTAGCTAGTGTAATTTGTAGCCAATTACATTTTTTATTTCTAAAACTAGTCTTCAGTAGACATGCTAGATGTCGGTTCCCGTGGTACCCCGTTGAAGTCGCAAACATCACCGACTAAATTCACCGCCACAGAGTCGAAACAATGTATCCATACACTGAATAACTGCACCGTTTCGGATCCAGCGGAAGGACAACCGAACTCATTCATCTCCTCATTTAAATGAGCACATACAGAATGCTATGACTGGAGTGATTTTGGGGCTGTAGAACCGGCACAGGGGACGACGTGCTAAACAGTTGCCCGTTCATGCAGCTTTCTTCGTCATTAGAGAGAGCAGCCCATTCTATTCAGAGTTTGACTTGCCTTTCGGGACTGCAAGCCTCTGGAAGAGGATTGACAATACCAGCAGCAAGGGTTTTAAAAACCAAGGGATGAGATATGCCAGCCTGCGAGCAATTTTGCTGTATTGAAACGGTGATAATTTAAATTTAGGGGGGGGGAGAGTTACAGAGATATCGGTCCATAGCAAAATAACTCTCACAAGCTCATAGATTACCCTCCTATATGCTTATATGTGAATATGTCTATTGTGAGCACCTATTTCTTGGCCGGAGTTATCGATGCGGAGATATCGATGCGGAGAAATTGATGCAGATGCATTGCCCACTTGATATCGCTTTTGGTTCACGTACGTAGTCCCCGAAATCGCGCTTTAGGATGAATGTTCCTTCGCCAGCTATGTGGCCATGCCCGCGACGAACCTGTAAGGCACGGCGTTGAACTCTGTCTGTAAATTTAGATGTCGTATGCCAAAGTTCGGATATAGACTGATACAGCGCAATTGTCTCATGCTATCACGCGTGAATTCTACTCTTCTCAAAGGCCGTGTACCCTCACACAAGATCTGGTGCGTATTGAGGAATTTGTTGGAACAGACTAACAGATCCACCTGAAACACTACAAAGAATCCAGATCAGACATGCCATACGGTATCAATAAGTGAACTCACATGGTTCTGGACAAACGGACCGGAAAATATGAATTCTCGTCTGGAAGGGACACCCCTGTGCACACGCTGCGATAACCCTAACCCCCCATATTGACGACTAAGCTGAAAATATATTGAGCTCTTTGCACCCACATCCTCCCTGCACTCTCCGAACATCGGTACCAGCGATTCCGAGCGGCCACTCTGCGGTATTTTGTATACCTGCGGCATTATGAACAACCCCCTAATAAATTACTCTAAATTCGGGGAAATCGTGAGCAATAAAGTGTAGTAGATTTGCGGTGTGCTGCAGCGTGTTCCGTCTAATGTGTTGCTACAAAATGGCATGCGTCGTTGCAAGATGATGACTGAGCGAAGGAAGACAGCGCCTAAAGTTTAGTGTGAATGGTGTCCCCAATGGCGGTAGGGTATAGGATATTGGCGGATAGCACTGCTTGTTGCGGAATGCAGGAGGGCGTTGTAGCCTCCATAGATGGAAATCAATACTCTGTCCTGTCCGTCCAAAAGTATCACAACTCTGGAGTATCGATGAAGGACGGAGAAATCAGGGACCAACTGCCGTAGATATTATATGACGGAATCTAAAACCCAACAGTTAGCCAAATGATGGATATATGAGCGAGTACTAGGATATGGTTGATATATGACTCACCTATGTGCCGTGTCGGGTGTATGCGGGCATCCAATAGGCCTGGATTGCATCGCCTCTGCGCTCGACCACGCAAAAAATGTGCAGATCTATGTTGTTGCCCGAAGTCTTAATTAGCTTAATTTTTGACGTTCATACCACGATCTTAGGTAGAAAAAAGGGGTGCGGGGGAGAAGAGGGATATGGAGAGGGAGAGTCCCTACCTTCATAAATAGAGAGTGAACAGAGCGGTTTGAGACAGAACTAAATCCGCTAAAATGATGCAGAGAAGATACTTGTTCCTGTGGAGAGTGAAGAGGAAGAGGACTATTCAAATTCAATTCATATATATCGTCGGCCGTTAAACACTTGGTTGCTAAGTACTGGTGATCTAGACCGAAATTCTGGAAGAACTATACTAAAAACGAAACCCTAACTACTGATACGTGACTAAAATCAGTAGGGTCACTACAATATTTCGTGCGATGGGTTCTACCATTACCAATCAGTCATAGCTGCTACCTCTTCGAGAATATAAGATTACCGAACGGGGGCTGCCTTAGTCGCAGTACCGCTATAAAAGTAAAAGATCGAGAAACAGAGGAGTGGACAATGGGTTTGAACATGTGGTTAAACCGATTTCAGACGCCAGGTCTCAACCCTTTCGATGTTTGATGCAATACTGCTGGGGTTTCCTGGACTGAGCCTTAGACTATAATATGTTGTGCTAGCCAACCTCGAAAAGTGTTGTATTTGCCAAAACAGGGAATTCACTGTCCTTCTTTCAATAGCTATACATACTCCGAGAACTTTTACTATGGATCCATAGTATTTAAAGACTGTACCTTGGAATATCGGGGCCAAAGCAGACAGAAACAAACTCTGCTGACTGGATGAATATTATACCATCGTGCCAATTGAAATATCAGTCCGAAATTTCACAACACATGTGTGTATGGTATGCTCGGGAGTTAGGCAAGATAATATTTCTGCTTGCAAAGTAGCGCCCAAAACTGATATTGTATCCCCTCTGACAGTCTTAGGTAACTATGTGGTGCTCCTATATCATAAGTATCATCGCAGTCGGGGAATTGTGTCCTCGGGCGACAATCTTTCATATTATCTTGTCTTTTGCATCTGCGGAGAATATCCATATCTATTCAGTCAGTACGTGAGCGTCCACTCTCCCTCTGGGCAAAACGAGCGCTCTAAGTGGCGTGGAGTCATTTCAGGGCCAGGAACATTCTCGCTGGCCGAGCATATGATATTTGAAGCTAGGAATCCTGGTTTAGGGAAGCCCAAAGACCGGAGCACGTCATATTCACCCGGAATTGTTGATACCGAATTTTTGTCGAATCGAACATACCGACCTCAGAAGTTCGGTTATTTTGGATTTTAGTTGAACGCATGGACAAGAGCCGCAAAGAATGCATATGCAGCATCATATACTCCGTATGCGGTTCCGTCCTCGAGCGCTTGAAGTCTGAAATAAGGGAGTCGAAATTGGTGGTAATAAGTCGGTTTTAAAACACTGAAAACTTTGAAATAAGGAAAAAACGATGGGCTTATAAGATGTCCTAGAAAACTTCAGAGTTTGGATGAACTGTTCCACCCTTTTTATACAATAAGAACAAGGACTAGGGCGGTTCGAATTTTCAAATGCCAGCTTCCACCTCCACTTCCGCTTCCGCCTCCTTTTCCATTTCAGTTTCCATCCCCCCACATTGCCTCTTGAATCTATACCTTCTCAACTTCATTTGTGCTCAAGGCAAAGGTTCAGCTAATAGTATATTCACTTTTGCTTCTAAGGGTAAAGTACAACTGAAAGGAGCGCAGGTCGTCCTACGAACTTCCACGCCCACGAAGCATGCACATTCTCACGGAGAATATCATCTTTACGTATCCGGTTCGTCCCGTCATCCCGGTCGTCTTCCCACGGTGGCGTCATTCCGTTTCACTCTGGCGTCATTCGGCCCAATCCTAGCGTCATTCCGTCTTGCTCTAGCATCATACAGTATTCCGGCATAATCAGCCAACGGGCGGCCGACCTACTGATTTGCAGACCGGCTAGATATATAACACCGTAAATGAACCATCCTTTTCATGGGTCGGATTTGACTGGAGATGCCGTGCAGCAGACCCCGGTGCATGGATACTGAGCTGTTTAGGCCAGCCCACGTCAGCTTTCAGCAGATCTGGGTCAACCAATGACTGACCTCACCCGGGGTCAGGACCAATCACTGCCGAGTACCGGAGTCAGCCGATTCCCAGTAACAGGATCACGTCTCGGTGGTTATTAAGAAAAAACTAGGAGAGGGAACTGCCGCCTACTTAGCGAATCGTACAAGACCGGCACCATCGTCTAATCCATGTTTTCACCTCTCGCTAAAGTTTCAACTGGCTTCACGACCTCTCACTCATCGAGATATTAGCACACTGAGGCGTTTATCCTTCTATGATTCGTTTGGGAAATTCATAGTTCTCGAACTGTCTGTGCCAATTTTTTGTCTCGATTGACGCATTACCGGATGCAGGAACCACACAAGCAGAGTAGTTGGAAAGCGGGAATAGTTTGTGTCCTAATAATTACTAGATACTAGCGCACTTTCTCAAAGGCCATTTTGGTTTACAATGTGCCGGGAGGCTGAGGATTGCAGGCCATTCACGACGAGCCTAAGTTGCTGAATATTTCCCCGTGCTCAATGGGTTTGTGAGGCTAAATGAACTCCTGCTTGAATGCATGTCGATGTTTCACGTGTTTTCGTACGTGAGGTGCACGTTCAACAAGGCGTTAGGAAGACCCTGGGGCCAGTCTTGATTATGAAGTGGTGAGAGGCTTCAAGCTGTAGTAAGTGAGGAGAATAACGGTAGGCGTGGTTGGTTAGCTTCCTTTCTCCTACTAACATAAAGTTGCAGGATTTGTTACGATATGGAAGTTGGGGAGAACCGTGTGCGTGCAATCTATGGTACAGAGAAGAGAGAAGGAGAATGACTCGAGATATATACAGGAGGCATCAGCTCCTGCAGCAGTCACCGTGTATCAGATCTGTAACATATCTCCGGCACAAGTATACCTGTAACAGGATTATGTAGGTCTCTATGAGTGACAATGTATGACACAAAGTAGTGTGGTACGCAATCTTCCCTCCGGAGTAGTGATACTGCTCCAGACCACGTTTCCTGTTACGGGAGACACGGTCGGCGTCATGGCGGGAGTATTGCTATCTGAGATGTGACAGCAACGCCACAGCCCTATAACTGGCAACCGACAAGAACCCTAGTTATAATATGGCCAACCGTTAAAGTACTGTTTACATATATGGCCAGAGCTAGTTCCAGACCGAGAACTGGAGTGTGGCGTTGCTAATGCCTGAAAATGAAGAATGAGCCGTACAATGCTATATTTGCGCACATCATGCAAATGTAAGTACTGCAAAACGGCGGATGATGCGGTCAGAGAAACGTGGTTTGATCTCATGGTACTTTGGCGTTCTCTGTTGCAATGAGTATGTTTAGAATAGATGGTAGCGGTGACGCATCTTCCAGTACCATGCAGCCTCCAGCGCTCAAGTCGGAGCTCGAAATCGAGGGCCACCACACATGTCAATAGAGAACAACGGACAAAGGCGAAGCCATCTTCGTGATGATCGATTCCTGGCTTCGATTGTTTCGTTGTTCGTCGGTGAATAAGTCGTTCAGGAGGCCAATTTGGACTTTTCCAGCGAGTGGTGGACTCGGTTTGGCACGAGCAGGCTGCGTCCCGTCGCGAGATCACACTGCCGAGTCTTACGAGTCTTACGAGTTTTGTCACATCGGATCGCCCTTCGTTTGCTCTGCCCTTTAGATGATCAACACCAAGCCAGCCAATCGTAACCTTCCGCGTTGCCACATCCTCGCCCGGCTTGGCTTGCTACGGTCCCCACAATCTCCCCGCACTAACAGCAACTGCACCTTGCTCTCCGTACCTTTTTCGCCATTCCAAAATGGAGCCCAGCGTCCCAAAAATCGCCCCCAGTATCCAAATCACACTCTCCGGTTGCTTCTACTGGAAACTACTATTCCACTACAGCAGCACGTGCAACGGCACAGTAACAAGACTCTTCCGCCACAAGACCATGGAGCAGTTCTCATGGGACACGTTTCAGCGCCGAGCTAAGGAAGCCCTGAAATCGAAACCCCACACCGATAGTGGCTCTTACGTATTCCGCTCGGCTACGGTTGATGACAAGTATGATGAGGTCAACCACTTCCTATCCACCGTCGTCACAAAGAAGACCGATTTCTACCGCGAGGCTGCTGCGGAGGCGGAATGGAAATGTGAGTCGCACTTTTCAAATACCCACCCCCGAGCCGACAACGAGATTTGAGTATTGAAGCGAATTTAGACGAAATCGGCTCCAACTCGAACTTAGCGCTGTATCAACTCTACTTTACCGGCCCGGGAATTTCTTTGGTGTGTGACGCTCACAGTTCTTTTCATGGCCAGGAAGAACGCGTCGAGATATCCGTGGAGCTTGAGGCGCGCCAGTTTGTGTCCAATATCAAGGTATCGTTGTTTCGCTAGAACCCGTCCGTAACTGACGGTCTAGGTTGTATACGGAAGTTCACAGCTGGAAAAACCGCATGACTGTGTGAAATATCCCAACAATAGGGATCCGGATATCATTGGAAGATATAATAACCAACCTGGTGACAGCGCCAAGTAAGACTACAACTACCCTCAATACTTTTTACTATCGTCATCCCCCTATACTCACACATCACGAATTAGGCATGTCTGGCTTGTACCAGAATATACAATGCTAGTCAAAGACGCGTGCACAGGTTTCGATGCGATCATGGACCCAAATGGAGAAATTGAGACAGCCAACAACGCTCAGGGAGGGAGACATGTCGATTTAAATGGAGGAGGTAGCGGTCGCCGCCTATTTTTGGTTCCGATTAAGGATCCGACGGATACCTGGAAAGTGGTTGCCGTGGGTTTGTCAGGCAAGAATTCGCTAGCAATGGAAAGTTATTTCAACCAGATTTCGAATACCCTTACGTTTTCTTCGACCGGGTCGTATTTGGTATCAAAAACTACGGCGGTTGAAAATTTGTGAGTAGCAGGGGCTGAGGTTAGACAAGGGATTGATTGTGTGGAATTGGGAATTGAGTACTACGTACTTGCTGAGCAGTTTAGTTACAACAGACCCATATGAGGTTCACTACATTCATTGGAAGATGTAATAATCCTATTGGCGAACGCAACCCGTACTTCCGGGACACTCCCGCGCCCTATACCATAATAACTAGTAAGAGCCAGGCTTTGTAACAGTTACCTAGCAACACCACCAACAAACCCCGCACCCTCTTACCTCCGCACCCCCAGTCCTCCTCTTTGCCCCATGGCACCTCAATCTCCCTCGCGCCACGCTGAGCAGGATATACCTACTCTGGACTCCCCCGCCGTCGGTACTAGTGGATACAGAGTCTGGGGGTAATGGCTATTTGGGATATTTCTGCGGTTACAAGCGCTGGGGCTGGGTGCTATGTTTGAAGGGCAGAAAGCTGACATTGGGTCTGTCTTGACACTTTGAATCGGAAGACTCCCGTCACAAAACAAGCTATATCTGGGATAATCAGAAAACCAGATTGAGGGCGGTAAGGAAAGTGCGGAGCGAAGATCCTGCGCAGGGCTACTGACGGTCATGAAATATCACTTGCAAGGTCTATAACATGACATGTTGAAATAGTGATGCTAGAGAAGCTTGATTGTATATTATCTAAGAGAGCCACAAGGCCATATATATATGAGAGTACAAGTGTGAATGCGTGCGTACGCATCTATGTATAGA
>Ga0307515_10012979_pt1 | contig 15610 bp, 12 predicted proteins | sample 17_EM_MG_FD_194513 | JGI IMG/M metagenome (GOLD analysis project Ga0307515, IMG submission 194513) | Populus trichocarpa ectomycorrhiza microbial communities from riparian zone in the Pacific Northwest, United States - 17_EM | ecosystem: Host-associated > Plants > Roots > Unclassified | place... | reverse complement strand
GCCACATTAAATTCTGATCCAGCAGCGAATAGGTCTATCTTGTGTTGAATCAAAGAAGGTGCGGTGATAACATCACGGAAGATACGATTGACCTACCAGGAGCGCCTGTGTTCAGTTGGTCTGTCCACACATATGTGATTTCTCGACCTCCCTGAACCTCAAAACTTCCAGAGCAGACACGTGTCCGAGTACATATCTCTGCCAGCAGTCGACGGAGGGTCTTTGAGTAGTGTTTGTCGTTGTGGATTCGGTCGCGATTCGGATAGTGAGTGTATCCTACGGCGGATGCGTTAAGTGGTGTGAGGGAGCCCCGAATACGGGCGTGGCTGGTTGTGGGATAAGAACTTAGCAGATATGATCGGCAAAAATAGTGACTCCGCCATTCACCACCGTAGACCCCACCAACTGTATCATCATGCACTATCCTTGGAACACCTCACCATCGTCTTTTAACCGTCCCCTCTTAAGTGCGATCCCTACGCCTCAGTGCTACAAGACGACCGACCGGAGTCCGTTGTTGCTGGCTTGGCCGAGAAGTTTCGCAAGGTTGAAAGTGACCTTAGCGGTGCATGGATAAGCGGACCAACCTTGAAGTTTTTGACCGGTACAACTGTCAGGTTGACCAAACTACTGCCTAGGGCGAGGTACTTGTCCTCTATCGAACAAGAAATCATCGCACGATGCTGAGGGGGAGGATCCTAATCTTCACTCCATTCATCTCGAGAAGCCTCGCCCTCGAGCATTGATTGATTCCAGGGCTTCCATTTCACATGTGAAAATGCATAGGATATCAGTCAGAGAACGTTTTTACTCTCATTGGGCGAGACGGGAGTCCCAGTCGGCATCACCCAAGAGCGCATAACTCATGATGATTCCACCACCCAGTTTTCTCAGCGTTCGACTCATCAAAAGCCTTTCAACGCCGCGATTGCGTGTCACAACGGACTGGGCTTTCACAGGATCGGCTCTTGGGAAACGCATGAGGACAATCTGTTCTCGCGGTTAGCTTCATGCTGGGAGACATTGGCGCGCAGACCATATCATCGTTTACTTATCATCTCCAGCTACGAAAGACGCCGGAAGAGTCCTCACCCAACGATCCCTAATGCCTTCCCACCACAACAACCCTGGGGGTTGGCGGAGGCCTTTGCCATCGTAAATGTACCATGATTTTGGTGTATTGTGTCCTTCCAAGGGCAGCAGGGTTCCCAGGGATAAAGAGTGTGATGGCACATCCCTTCATTCTGGATGGAACGCAGTTGGTGGCGGCCTTGCGTTTCGCCGGTCGTGGGGAACGGCTCCCTCCCGTGGTGGAGGTGTTGATTCGATCTGCGCGTTCACGTACAGATGTAGATACATTGTATAACATACGAGAGACAATGTAACAACGGGAAATAATAAGACGGAATAATCATAACGGAGAAGCATTGAAGGTGCGTCGAAACGGCAAGCCACACGTAATCTACACGACCAATCTACACGACCACCGCTCTTCAGTCCAGGCGGTGCACAGACCTTAGCGGATACGACCACCGACCGATGTCCCAGAGGATGCGGGTAAATTGCGATCCCTGGGTTACGTGGTTAAGGTGTGTTGTTCTTGATTGCTTGCGTGGGTACCCCCACAAAAATCCTAGGGTTCAGGGATGGAATTTGACCGGCGGGGTGGCGTGTGTTGGGGTTTCGTGAGGGGTTTCTGGGGCAGCTGTGGAAATGTCGGTACGGGTGGAGGTGGTAGGTTATTCAAAGTTGAATGGTGGATGAGGGTATTCGCACTCGACGAGGGGGTATGACGTTGTAATGAGTGTGATAAAGTTGGATGGAATGGAAGGTTTGGGGTATCACTCGGGGATTGGTGGGGACGCGACAGCGACAGAGACTGAGAACGCGGGTTAGCTTTTGAATGGCTGGAAGGTCGATTCCCTTGTTCAGAAGCCAGTTGCCCGGCTGTGAGTTTAGGTAATTCAGTAAAGACTGGTGCAGCGATCTGGTCGTGGAATTACCTTGACGGTCGCGAGGTTTCTGGAGTGTGACTCTCCGTGGTTGGGTTTTATTGTCCAGAGTCCATGGGGAAGCTGTAGTGTCTCCATGACTGAGGGGTTGTGGTTGGATGCGGCGGTGAGAAGAAGTTCGCCCCCTGAACTGCGTCTGCGACTCTGATCGCCCCGGTCGATCCATGGTGTCCAAAGAACGGCGGAGTCGGTGCCCCGAGCTGGAGCTAGTCTTTCGTCCATCTCGTTTCGAGAGGTCCTGACCGGTGTTTGAGCGCTGGGAAGTGATCCTGCCAGGCGCCGGCGTCCACCCATCAGCGATGCCCCCTCGCTCTGCCAACTCCTCGTAGTTTCCAACCATCGAAGGATTCGTAACCATGTGATCCAGCAACTGGGGAGCGAGGGGTGTGGGTAACACAATTTGGACATTGCTGCGGTTAGAATGAGGTGCTCCATGTATGGTGTTCCCGGATCGCGTTGAGACATGAGTAAGGGAGATGTGTGTCGAACCAGCCGAATTTGTACGGGACCGTGATTGCCTTGGCCTAACTCGCGAGGAGGAACGCACTTGTTGGGTCGTTGGCGTGTATTGATGAGTCACTGAGGTCTGTTCGTCCGAGAAGGATTCGACTGACAGTGGACTGGGCTGGTGGGTGACATTGGTTGGGGGAGAAGGACCAACCGGAAACGAGTGTTGACTTGAGGATGGAGTACCGTGCGATTCGTCAGTCTGGAAACTTCGCTTGCGGGACGGTTTCAGCAGGGATGTATCGCTCCCATAACGGCCGAGTTGGCCGAGCTCATCGCGAGGAATGTAGGGCCGGGGAAGGCAGTTTATGTCCTTTTCCCTACGGTGTGCCAGGGGCTGGATGGGAGGTAGTGGGACGGACTTGGAGCGACGACAACATTTGAAGGTCAAGAAAAGCACGATAGCACAACCGAGGGAGCCCGAGACTGCGATGACGATTATGAGAGTTGTGCTGAGTTTGACAGCAGCCATCCCTCTGTCAAGAGGGTGGGCTGCCGGAATCTAGTGGCTTAGGAGGGAAACCAGAACCAACCGGTTGCCCTTCGTGCCGGGTTGTTTAAATGAATGACTAACGCGGTGTAACCTGCGCGGTGGGTGAGGTAAAATCGCACGGATAAAATCGAGATGCAGACCGCAGAGGAAGCCGACGACGTTCTGGCCGAGGTCTCCAGGCAACGCGTCGCAAGACGGTGGAAGGAGAAGTGAAGAATAAGCGTTCCTGTCACTTCGAGGATAAAATGTAGACCGGGTCACGTCACGTCCGCCAACTGTTCTCCCGAGATGGCGGTCTCCAGACTTCCACCAACTGCTCATTCCGTCCGCTCCTTACAGTCTTCCATCGCCTCCAAAGACAAAGGAATCTCGAGCATCCGGTCTCAAATCGCTCCGGGGACCACTCTCGCCAAACGTCTCCTCTTCCCCCAGCTCGGCCCCGACGCCGAGGTCCCGCCCTTGCTCAGTTCGCCCAACCTCCCTCCCGAGCTGAATGCTGAAATCTACGATTTTATCGCTCTCGCCCTGAGGGCTTTTGTTAACCCATGGTGGGCCAAGATCTCACGTTACGACAAGGAATTCCTCGTCCAAATCAACCAGCTACTGACCCAGGTGGTCCGATCGCTCGAGACGCGACTTTCTAAAACCGACCTGAGCCCACTCATCTTCCGGGATTTACCCACCCTAATCACTCAACATTATGAGGACTACCGGATGGCAGGCTCCAAGTTAAATACCTCGTATTCGATCGGAGGGGCAGCGTCTCTCCCGCAACTTTTCCACCAGTTCCAACCGCACATGGCCGTATCCGCCGATGGATCAATAAACGAGGACTACTTGCGACAATCGGTCGATTTCGTCCTGAAGGCTTTCCTACCGCCAGAGGAATACGATCCTGATGCCGAACGGTACATCATTCGGGAGATCATCCTCAAGGTGCTGATAGGTGTAATACCTCGAATATCGCAACCCTGGTTTATCCAAAAACTCTTCTTGGACCTCCTTGGACCCTCGGAGTCGGCATTACCCGTCGAAAAGGTTGGTGTTTCTTTTATTACTGCAAATATCACGCTTAACGCCGCCCACGATGAAGCCGCCGCTTGATCCCTCCAAGCCATACATCTCATTCCACGCGACCGTTATATTCATCCTTTCCGCCATCCAAGCTATCTCCGGTTTTGGTCTGATGGTGATTCACGGGTACAAGTCAGCAGTTCAGACCATCAAACACGTTAATGAATCATCAAACCACATTTCGGATGAAACGGACCGTCCACCCACCTCCGCTGTGCCAACCACCCCTCTAGTCACCGTCAAAGCTTCTAACCGACTATCTGATGCGTCATCTCTCTTCTCCATATCCTCTCAACAACGGCAAGATTCCCCGGAACGAAAGCCGCCACCAGATACCCAGATACCAGACCTCTTACGCTACGCCGAACCACCTCTGGCGATGATTGCGACCGTTCTCAGCCTCAACAAACGTTATGCGGCTTCGGCGATCGCTAACACACTGGATATACTCACCTCATTTTTCATGCCATTCTTAGACAGGTTTTGTCCCGCATCCCTCCGTCATACGATCTTTTCCTGACGATCATGGGATGCAAATAGGTTCCTGCCATACTTTCTATACAAGATCATTCTATCTCCAGGTCGCCTGGTGGATACGATCCGAATAGCAAAGAGGTCGCTTTTCCCTAATGGCTACTTAGCCCCTCCACCAATAGACCCGACACCTGAAGAACAAGCTGCCATCCGGGAACGACTCGCAGCAAGAATCCGACAAGTTGTACCCGGTAAGTCGACCTCATCGTCCTATCAGCGATTTTTCTTCTCGGTGCATCGGGGAGTCGCAATTACTGACAACCGGTTATCAGGATGGATTGCCCCGTTGATTTTAGGTGCCCAACCTCCAGCCCGAGAACAGACGATTCACGATATCCTGGACCCTCTGTCCTCGGCTGAATGTAATAGCCACCTGGTTATGTTCGCCCTGGATTCGGTGCTGATGACTTTAATCCCGGAGATGGGAAACACTACGGATGCGGGTATGATGGATGGGCCTCCCTCTATGGTTCGCACTCAGTCTGAACTTACCCGACCGGTGCTCGACCTGCGGGTCCTTTCGCGAGGGAATTTGGACGCTGGTGGGAATGGAGATGATGGGGGCGAGAAAGGGAGGAACCCTAGCCCTAGCCAGAGCTCTGCGATTACTGGGATGTACGTTCATGTATGATTTGACTTTCACCTGCTTGTTATCAGTTACTCTGCCCACATTGCCCAGATAAGACAACCGCTACCTTTGAACGTCTGGCTGAGAGATTGCAATAACAAGATACAAAGTACCCTTACAATCAGAAACAACAGTTTGTTTTCGGAAACAATTCTTCATCAATCAAGCCCACCAAGACGCCCCGACACTCTCTTGAAGTCGGCGTGAAATTTACTACAACACGCTCAAAAATTATCCTTTTCCGCATGCCTTGCGCATACCTATGACCTCCATTCTATGGTATGGGCGCCAGTTCCCGCGTGGTCATCGTTTACGCTTGTAACTCCACAATGCGGTCACATCGTGGATCGAAGGTAACCTCCTATCCAGAGGTGCACTGACCATGACTCAAGGACTGCGTCGGGATATGAAATAAATTCTCCTTTTTTCCTTGCCACCACCATCCCAACTGCAGAACCCTCCATGTCTTCGACGATTTTCGTCAACTACTCACCAGACTCGAACGCGCCCCCGAGCGAGGGATCAGGAGACCAGACCGACTCCCCTGTCCGCCAGACTGAAACCGGAAGGTGGGAAAAGCTTTGTCCCGATTGCGAAGGGTGGATCGGACTAGGTCTGAAAGGGGGCGAACATTCTTTCACCATACATCAAGGGAGCAAGCGATGTAGGCGGATTCAACAGCTGAAAGCCCAAAAGGGCGCTACGGACGAACTCGAACAGTCTTTTGGTATCCATCCGTCCCCCTCGTCCCCCCTCGTCCAGGCGGCTTCGTCATCCATGACTAAATCACCTACCTTACCCTCTCACTGCGGACCCACGCGTACTGGCGAACTTCCTTCACCTTCCTTCCCTCCAGCCACCACCGCACCGGTCATACAACCACCTCAACTTCCTTGCAGAGGGGTACGGTACAAGTGGGACCTCGGGAACCCGTGCAAGACGTACCCCTTCCAATATCACGACACAGAGATTCCCACCTGGGCCGTCACAGCTGGACTACCAGGTCCAATCAGCGAATTCATCGAACTCGAATCCCACGAATGTACTGGTTGCCGCGATCCCTCTATGGAAGCCTGTCTCCCATGCATGAACGTTCCAAACTCTCCCCAGTTTCAGAACGTGTTGTGGCTCGCCTCGAGAGACCCCACCCCTGACACTCCGTACATCCACTTATCGTGGGCACAGATCTATAAGAGGTTGAGGGAAGTGAACGAGGAGGTGATTCGTGCGCGCCGGAAGGTCAAGTTGTTTTCTGACTCGTGCATATGGACACGCGAGGTCTGACGGTCTTGTACTAGAGTGCGACACAAGCCAAAACGATTCACCAGTTGGAACAGAAGGAGGAGGCAATGATTGACGACATGGTTTCCCTTGTTTTGAACCCAAAACGCCGGTCGATGCTCCCCCCTGGCCATGGCGAAAAAGCGGATTAACAGAGCAAAATTGCGCGCTAGGGATACTCAAGGAGTTCGAACGTCCAGAATTGGTATGTAGTTTCTGTTTAAATACGAGCTAAGGCACACACAACAAAGTAAGCCTGTAGCTATCTATTCTATGGACTGATACAAAATCGATGGAGGTTTCCCCCAATCCCTTCAAAGCTCAGACACCCCTTTTTCTCGTGAGTGCCTAACTGACGAGGGTGACCCCAACTACAAGCACAACCTTGAGCGTGTGCACGAGTGTCAACCCGGCCGATATAGTTTACTGGGAAAGGGGACGCTGGCTATACCTCCTCTGGAAGCTTCCCTTGCCATTACCCAGAGGGCGCTGTCAGGACCGTGTTTTCGGACGTACTTGTCGAGATATTTCTCGACTACGATCGCTCCGCTGTCATGGGCCCAGATCTTGTTGGTTCACGATCCTTCCATTGCCACGGATTGAGTTTGAGAGTTGTCGGGCGGGTTACGAGATCAGTTACTCTGTCGGCACCGGTTCCTCCAAGATACCATCGAGGGGCGTAACAGCCAGAGAAAGTGCAAATGACACGGGAGTAGAGAACTTCACCTTGGGATTGCTGATAAAATTGTAGGGTGCGGGGGGCGAAGACTCGTGGGGACGGAATCAGTGGAACTCGAAAGGGTAAGAGGCGCGGCGAGCTATCTATATCATCGATGGCACAACAAGGAAGTCATCGATTGTTTGGAGGTTCCGACTAATGTACATCATCGAAACAGGGGGGACACGACTGGGATGACACAGGTGACTGGGAATAGGATCAGCAATTCTCGTCCTCTCGCTCTTCCAGGATGGTTCTTTATACGTTTGGTTTGGACTGTACGCGTCAAATTCACCGCCTTGATCCACTGCGGCTGAATTGTTGCCAACCCGACCGCGAGGCTTCGGCCCTTTTACCCGCAGAAGGGTTCTTTACCGGTTGAGACGTGGGTTGTGGTTGAATCTGAGCAGTATTCTTGGCTACGGGGATGGGTCTGAACCCTGATGTCGAGGGCTCCGGTGGGTTTTGGGTGGGGGCGGGTTCAGGAGAGGGAGGGGTCTGATGTTGGGGAGGAGTTGGATGGTACACGTTGGGCGTCAGCGGTCTGTTTGGAGTAGACGCAGATGGAGCTCCTTCGAGTGTCGTCCAACCCCCACTTCTGAAACCGGATGTCGATATCATAGGCGGGGGAGGAATCGACGCAACGTTGGACGGTTCTAAAGGTGGGGGAGGTGGCGGTGAAGGAGGTTTCGGTGGACCCGTGACAGTGGTCCATCCAGGTTTTTTGAAACCACCGCCAGAAGATGAGCTGCTGACGGTCGACCAACTGCCAGCAGTAAACCCTAATTTCTTCTCCAACGGAGCGGGAGTGAGTTCCACACCCGGAGTCGAGGTTGTAATAACAGGCTTCTGCGTGGCGTTGACCATGTTGACCACTGGGGAGGTGTTGAGTTTCACTCCAGCGGCTTTAGCGGCCTTCCGTAACTCTTTCTCCTCTCTCTTCCTTTCCTTTTCCATTCGTTTTTCGATTACTTCCTGGGAATTGGCCTTCGCCCGCTCGCTCGATTGCATATCCTTGAACCGGATCTTATGGTGGTGGGCATACGAATTGCAATGTTCGTCGTATTGAGCAACGTTCTTGAACTGTTTGTCGCATACTGTGCAATAGAAAGGTCGAAGGGTTTCTGTGACCTCGGATTGGATATATGCTCGGCGAGCGGCGTTGTCCTGTCGTGTCGTAAGTCGGTGAGAGCTAACTGAAGAACTAGACGACATACCTCCCTTTCCGCACGTTGGTCCTCGTTCTCCTTGAGAAAACGTTCAGAAGCCAGTTCACGACGTTGCGAGACCGTAGTCTCGATCATCCGAGCGTCCTGGCCGTACTTCCCGAGGCCGGTCATATCTTGCTTCACATGGAACGGGATGGGGTCAACGCGTCCTGGGATTCAACGATGAGACTTCTACTACTCAGACAAGGTACTCTGAGACTCACCGTCCCCAGCGACTCCCAATCCCTGTCCTTCGACCCACCCCAACTTCATCAGCATCCCGAACCCCTTGTTTGAGCTCGGGATTTTCGTGTCAACAGTGACGGGCTCTTTCTCATACCCTCGAGCGTACTCGTCGTACTTGTATAAGTCGTGGCCATCGACTTGCATGGAGTCCAACGGGGAGGGGGACCTTGAACCGATGGACATATCGTCCCCGTCGTCATCGACGTTTCTTGCTCGCTAATGCGAAGAGGAGGGAAGTATCGAATCTAAGGGGAAGATTTCTGGCGCAAAGAATACCTTGAAGCCTATGGAGCTCCATTGGATTGAGGCCATGCTGCCTACGCTTGCCAGTGGGTGTGGCTGATGTGATCGAGGGTCTTGTCAACGTTGTGCTCGGAAGCGTGATCGGTAACGAAGACCGTGCAACGCCTCGATGACGAGATACAGCTGCGGCATTCCATCTGACACAGGAAAAATAATAGGCGAGAAATACCCGGGCGGTGTAAATCTCCTCAATCCTCTCCAACGTCGGTCCAAACGTTCTCCAGTCCAACTTCCAGCCTGCCATCCGACTCTGTGGGTCGGACATCCCACGCTCTGGCCGACCTCAACCAACGATTTTCCCAGTCGGAGACTTCAAGATACCCCCTGTGTATAAATTCCACGCCTGGGCTGGGATATTCATATGTGTTAAAGGACAAGGAGGGTTGTCCGGATCCAAAGCAATAACCAAACGGAACGGGCCGGACCGTCGGACTGATCGGGAACCGAGTGACCTCAAAGCACGGCACTTCTCGAACAAACCCCACCTTCCACCCCCCGCGGAAGAACCGGCACGCAGCGACTTGCACCAAGGCAGTTGAGTGATTCTCGCTCCTCAACGGCTGATTTAGAACGTCCGTATAATATCTGTAGCCGTGACCCAACATTCCACACCGGCCAGGGAATCGCAAACCACTCCGATGCAGGGGCCCCTCTCGCGAGGACTCGATATGAAACAGTGGACCGTAAGTTCCACGTGCACGCCTCCTGCGTGACAAAGGAACACATTTCGTGGAGGCACCCCGGTCACATTAGGTCGCCATGCATCGATCGGCCTTGCCATGTCCAGGCCGTGATCCCTCTATACCTCACTATCCGGAGAGTCCACGAACGCGTAATTCTGAGATTTAAATGCACAGATCTCTCGAGCTCTTACTGACCGAGTGGAAGGCAGACGACGGAAGAGACTTGCACCGCGCGCTTGTGCCCGAGTTACCCGTTCTTGCGACCATTCCAGTCACACCTCCTAGCTATGGCGTGATGTGCAGGGCCCTTCAAGAGTGTCCAGTCAAAGACCTCCATGGGCACCATTGACGAATCTGGTGGCACACATGACCATGGTTATTCACTCACGGCCCACGATTGACCACGATCGTGTTCCTTCGATACAAAGCCACTTGCTGTTGTATGCGGTGCCATTTGGCGAGCCACTCCCGCAGAAGCTAGGCCACCTTACAGCCATGGTTGTGTGAGCTTTGGAGCGGGTATTTAACGCGTCCGTTCAATCCTCCACCATGTTATCCCTCCATCCCATAAATCACTCATTTCCGTACCATCCCCAAGCTAATGATGCTTTTCCTCGACGATTCTGATCGGGTGCTTCCCTCCTGGCTCAACGAAAAAGAGATGTGAGTTCTTCTGACACTCGTCTTCCCAATCGCTCTTAGTTTTCATTTTCAGTGACGACCTCCCGCCACTTTCCCCTCCCACCTTTAACGCCCTCATCGACGGCATTTTTGGCCCCCCTTCGCCACGAGACATAACCATACAGGCTGCATCTTCCCAGTCCCCAAGTCATGCGGAGCTACCTTCCTCTGAATCACCCACCAGCACCCGCCAATGCGCCCTCCCTCTAGACGAATATCTGGACTTCAGCGGCGATACGAGTGATGAAGAAATGGAAGAAACTTCCCCAGGCAACCCTCCCACAGCCACGACAGCCTCGGCCCTTACTCGGCAACTAGGGATGGTTCGTTGCCTCTGGGAAGACTGTTGCGCCGAGTTTGAGGTGGGGACGAGTTATGAAGTCTGGAAGGAGCACGTCAAATCGGCGCACGTAGAACAGCAGAACGAGGGTGGAAGTCGATTTCCTAGAATGATCAGATGCAGGTGGGGTACGTGCGTTAGAAGCTTCAAGCAAGCTCAGGGTGCTGGAAGACATATGGCAAAACACCTCCAGGCCACTCAAAAACCTCGGCGGGGTACCCGAGGTTAGGTATCTTCTCGCCAAGTAGGTGGTCCAGGGTTCACCCCTTACAGACCGGAGTCGCTGGTGGACCTTCAATCAGAGCTTGTCAGCCAATTGATAACGCTATATAGTGACTCACCGCGTTGTGTGTTGTTGTATCTTCATGTTTTGCAAATTTGGTTCCGTATCTACCCTCGAATAAGCTGCCTCCAGCCCACTGAAACCCAGCGATCCACCCATTGCGAGAGTAATTCACTAAAGCTGGGCTGATTATGGAGCAATTTTGTTCGTGATTTTGGGCCCGCACGCTAAGATTTAGCTCGAGTATCACCTCTTTCTGCAGGAAAAGCGACCCGAGGCTCGCTTGGGAGGGTCCCGCTCGCTTTTGGGTTTTGGGTGACCTCGTCCGCAACGCTCGGTGTTCACCGTGACTTTCTGTTTCATAATCGAGACCAAAATCTGGGCGGAGATCCACCTCAGTTTGACCGCACGTAATGCTCACGATGTGTCAGAGCGTATCTACCATAGGTAATCCCCACAAGAAATTGCCCGACAATTGACAATAAACAGAAAATACGCAAGGTGAACGAGAAGCGACGAAAAAGTTACCGCATGGAGTCCACCATCCAGCGTCAAACGGGTTCGGATGTGCCGGGCCACTCGACAACGAATTGCGCTGACACGAAACGTTCCTCGTCGTCGTCGAATTTGAGTTTGTAAAATGGCTTTGACTGCACTGCCTGAGGACCCACTTCCGGTTAAAGACGGCAGGGTTTAAACGCTTCACGAGAATGAAGTAGACTCACCCGTCCAGTATGATGCGTATTACTCGGGCTAGCTAGAACTTCTGCCCGGTAGAAACAGATAGTGTCCGGATACGTTGTCGTGACCTTGGCGCCTACGGGGAAAACAGGATGTGCGTTTTGGTGTGATGGGGAATTGGAAGGCGCGTTGGGATCGGGCAGTGGTATAGTTGATCGTAATGTTGTATAATAGAGCCTGAGGCGTGTATTAGGTTGGCGTGCTGCAATTGGGCAGCTTCTGTGCTTACACTGTGAGTCTGCCATTCCCCTGTGGTTCTGTGTCCAGCACCGCATGGCTAGAGTACCCGAGATCCAGAACTAGCGTTGGGAGCAGTTCGCTGCCAATCTACCAAAACTACAGCTGCCTGCATTCGAACAGCTTTTTGCCGGTGTGGGATCGGAGGTGCGAGATGAGTGCGAACCGGGACGTTTAGAAATCTTCGACTCGAGCACGGAGACCAATCGCAGTAGTAATCCAACTTGTGGGTTCCGACGTAGTCTTGGTAGGGGAGGTTTTTAACGTGGCTGTGAGGGGTCATCCACTTTTTTTCCCCTTTGGATTGCGGTCTTCAGCGACTCACATACACTTTGTTGCTAATCATCTTGTCCGGTGGTTGGGCCATCAACGGGAGTTCATCTCAAACCTTTCGGCGCATCAGGCAGAATGACAACGGTGGCTCCGAACCCACATATCATCCCAGTTGGTAGACACCACAGCGTTAGTATCGTAATAGCACGGTCTTCTGTACTGACATAAACCGACTATATCGTTCGTGGTGGAATGAGAGAGGTCTCACCAGGTAGAATATGATGCCACCACCTGGAAATCGCAACTTGGTCCCCCGCTGTGGTCTATCCTTTCTCGAGCATCTCTTTCCACTCGATATCACTTACGCTTCCACCGACTAGAGCCAAAGGCGTGGAGGTGGCGATACGCGTCTTCGTGAGCACGTACAGGATGATCCAGCGCTAAGCTCTGGTACCTGGGCTCTTTAGAATCTCTGCAACGACAGCACGCCAGGGGATGTAAACATTGGCATTTGGACAGCCGCAGGACTAGGTGTTCTTTGATCTCGGTGGGAGGACGACGGGGTGAGACATCGGCGCACACGAGGTAGCCGTCTGAGGTGAAATGATCTTGTCAGGCAATTGGCACACTGATAAACGCCAGAGGTGCTGGAGACAATTGAGCCAGGACCGCCGGCCGCCCACGTTCCCCCAACGCTTGATAAGCCTGGGACCATAGCGAACCATCCCTATCTTCAACGACGTTCACTCTTCCTGCAGAATCCCGGAGGTGATCCGCCCGTAATGTCCGCCTCTCAAGTCTTGCAACACCTCTACTCGCTCGATACTTCCTCTCCCGATTTATTGCGTGTACTCTATGGCTTGATTCTCCACGACGAAGGTGAACAGTACTCGTCCGGCCTTGAGGGAGCGGAATTGGCCCGACTGGTGGATTTCCTCGATGATGTACGTCCTCTCATTCTAGCCCCGTGCCCCGTCATAAACCATATTCCGCAGGCCCTCGGTACTATTCCTACCACAGATGACGTCTTCCGGCAATGTTTACGCAAACTAAGAGCCATCTGCGGCTACCACACGACTCTACCATCCTCACACATCATATGCGGCGATCTCGCCAAAATCGGTGAAAGCCCGATTGCCTGTGGAGGCTTTGCCGATGTATGGCAAGGCACTCACGGCGGTACGGGAGTCTGCATCAAGGTGTTGAGGATTTCATCGAACGACCATGTGTCCCTCAGGAAGGTTCGCGTTTGGGGTCAGCGTATCTTCTCCCTGTTATTGAAGATCGTCCTGTGGGCGCTGTAGTCATTCTTCAAAGAGGCCGTCGTGTGGAAACGGTTGAGACATCCAAATGTCGCTCCTTTCCTTGGTGTCACAAACAAACCTTTGCAATTTGTGTCGAAGTGGATGCCGAATGGTACTTTAACACATTACGTCAGGGAAAATCCCGGCGTGAATCGGATCGCCCTAGTGAGTCTCCTCTCCGCAGTTAGACTTGACCGGTGCCGACACTGTCCCAAGTTATTAGATGTCGCAGAAGGTCTCAACTACCTCCACACGAGCCACACGATACATGGGGACCTGAAAGGGGCAGGTACTTCTCTGGGTCGCATTGGGCAGGATTGCTGACTTTTCTATAGCCCAACATTCTCGTTAACCACAACGGCCGCGCTTGCTTGACGGATTTTGGGCTTGCCTCAATAGTTCGCGGAATCAACTCCGTTCATATTACCCGTGTACACGGATACTCCGCAAGGTGGACCGCACCAGAAATCCTCAGGGGGACCGACGAAATCACGCGGGAAGCAGACATTTTTTCTTTTGGCATGGTTGTGATAGAAGTAGGTCCTCGCGCCTCTCCGTGACTATCGCCAGGAGTGAAGGGGGTTATTCAGCCTGACATCTTTATCCTGCTTTAGGTCTTCACAGGAAGCTACCCGTTCAGCGACTTGAACACCTCTCCTCCAGCCATAATTAAGATTATGAGCGGTGAGAGGCCAGTTCGTCCACAGGGGTCGCAAGAACTGGGTCTAGTAGACCCAGTATGGGACATGACGAACAGTTGCTGGCAGCAAGACCCTGCTCACCGGCCAAAGATGGCGCGTGTGCTCGAATTTCTACGCGAATGGTCAATACTCCCTCTTCACAGAACAAACATACTTACACGCTTCCCACAGCTACACGCTACGTGCTGCAGACCTGCCTTTATCCAGATTAACTCCGTGGCAACCAGCCGGGAGCGCGAATGATGCAACAAACCATGCACTCATCTCCCCAATACCGGCAGATGTGTATCCGAGTCCAACTCAATCATCAGGTGGCTCGCAGCACTCCGGCCAGTCGTACGTCCAAACTCACGAAATCTCGGCCGACGCTTACCTTGTCCTATAGTAGTTCGCTTAATGGACCGTTGTCTGACGAGCCCCGTGCCCTCTCTAGCTCAGGTACCATTTCCGGTGATTACCTGTCTTCAACCGTTCACATTATGCATACGTCGCCAACGCAGATAATGGTCATGATGTGTTGATTCCGAATGTAGGGATAAAAGACCAGAATACACGACCTGGAAACAGTGCGTTGGATCATCATTCACTTTCTTCCGGAGATCAGCTAACAATTCCTTGTCATGACGCGGATAGACCGGATCCACATACCCCCGGACGTCAATGGTCCCCGACATCCAGTGCGGTCAACTACACCTGGTAATCCACCACAACCTCTGCGTAGACCTTATACTAATGTTTCATTCCTTCGCTCGAATGTTGGTCTGATTGAAGACGAAAAGAAACCTACCCCATCCATGTACGAGTTATTCCGCCCCACGAGCTTGCCTGCAGGGAAGGATTCTCATCCAGCCCCACCCGTCGGGTCGGGCTCTAAACACGGGGCAGGGACTGTCTCCAGGCATCAACCCGAGCAAAGAGGGGGACGCCCGCAGAAAAAAAACGGAAAGGCATTGTGGGGTGTGGTTGCGGCTACTGTCAGATTCATATCTTTCGCTAAACGCCCGTCGGCGGGAGGTCGCGGTGGCGGATAGGTTTCTGCCCTTTATCGCCCACCCTTCTCTTGATAACACTCAAGACTAATTTACCCATGTACCACATTTATCCAACTTGTATCTCTGTATGTGCGGTTTGTTGTACCCGTTCCTCAGACGCAGCGAGATCATCGTTGGTCACCATCTTCGACGAAACTCTTGTAGAAAACTATAGCGTCTACGTATCCCTCCCCTCCTCCTTCCTTCTTGAGGCGTCCAGCATTGGGAATCAACCCTGCCTTCGTAAACCCCAGAGCTTCCCACAACCTAAGGGAGGAGATGGTGAGGTGACCAATAATACGGAAAATATTGAGGACAATAACATTCGCATA
>Ga0307515_10012978_pt1 | contig 15611 bp, 3 predicted proteins | sample 17_EM_MG_FD_194513 | JGI IMG/M metagenome (GOLD analysis project Ga0307515, IMG submission 194513) | Populus trichocarpa ectomycorrhiza microbial communities from riparian zone in the Pacific Northwest, United States - 17_EM | ecosystem: Host-associated > Plants > Roots > Unclassified | place... | reverse complement strand
GCGTGGCGAGGAGCCTTAAGCTCCTCGCCCTTCCTCATTCCAATCAAAAAGAAGCTTTATCAACCAACATCACTGTAACCCTACTCGAGTAGTCGTTATTGGTGAGTCACCCTGTGTGACCAACACCCCTTAACTAGTGTAATATGTCATCCCCTCCACTATAGTATAACCAGTCGCCAGGATAAGGTTATAGTGGTTTACACTAGTTATAGCAGCAAGAAATTAAATGCGAGTAGTCGTAGGAACTAGAATTGTAGAGTAATAAGAGTATAGTACTAGAGACTAAACTGCTAGTGCTAGAGACTTAACTAATAGTGCCGGAGACTTAACTAGTGGACTTGTAGACTGCTTCGCTAACCAATAGTATAGAGCCTAGCCTAGAACCACCTATAGCTCCCAGTAGTAGAACCTATAGAGGTAGGAAAAGAAGGGTAAGAACTGTAGATTCTACTGCTAATAAGATGTAGTGGGGTTTAGAGGGTATAGCTTCTATCTTACATAGGCAGTTAATATTAGCACCTATTAGTGAGAATATTAGCGGCCTAGTGTTAAAAAACTATAGTAAAGAAATAAGAAATAATGGGCGGGATAGGCGCAAGCGGTCGTTAATATTAAAAGCTATATATTTAGGAATATAGGAGGTGTAAATAAGACGGGCTTAGCATTTCTAGATAGTTTAGCTTTATTATATACTAGAAGGGTATAAGTAGTTAATCTCTAAGTAAACTTTTATATTAAATTAAACTAGAAAGCAGTTAAGGAATTAATTGGCCTATTTATTTAACTATTCTAAAGGCTATAAGTTACCACTTATTTATCCTAAAAAGAGAACTATAAACCTATCTATTAAACTATCTACTAAACTATAATCCACTAGTTATATACACAATTCCTAAGTAGCTTATAAAATATGCTCCTTATTATTATATATATTTATAAATATAGGCCTAGGCTAATGGGTTAATTAGGGAGGAGCCCAAGCAGTTAATAATAGAGGATCTTAAGTAGCCTAATTATAAGGAGTAAACCGCTAGGAGAGAGGCTGGCAGGGTTGTCAATGATAAATAAATAAATAAATAGGCCTAATATCGTATTCAATTTATAAGCCAACCAAAATATCGCGATATGAATGAATAATCACGATATCTTAGATATAGGCGGTATCACCGGTCTTGGCATAGTGGGGGTACTAAATCGATGGGGCCGATGTCTCCCTAGAGCCTCCACCCCCCTTATACCCCCCCTGACATTCACTAGCAGCCCTCTCCTCCTAGCCTTATACAACTCATCCTTTTTCCCACAACTTTAAGTACTCTAACGGCTTAATATTTACTGGCTCAAGCCTCTATATATATTTATAATTTTATAAATATTTATTTATAAGGGCCGGCAAAATATTCAATTATTATCACTTCTTATAAATGAATATATCGTTATAAAGCAATGAATAAAAATATTATTAACAACCCTAGAGGCTAGTAAGTTAAAGCGGAAGGAGTCTAAGGGGTTAAAGCTAAAGGAGTAGAGCGTTAGGAGGGAGTCTAAGGAGTTAAGCGAGGATTTATAGATATGCGCGAGAGCGGCTAGATTAAGGAGTTAGGAGAAGCTAGTTGATCTACTAGCGGAGGTATACTATTATGCCACTTTATCTAGTCTAAAAACTAAGCTACCTATTTCTTAGAGTTATTAGTAAACCGGCCAACCAGTTAATTAAGACTTAAGATATTATAGAAGGAAATTAATAATGTATATATCGTATTGCCGTATAGCGGCAACTCGTTAAAGAATAGATTAAATAGTTATACTTAATAGTTTAGTTAATTGTGAGTGTTGAGACTCGCCACTACTATATATTAAGGTAGAAGGAACGCCAAAGTAGTTAACCCACGTACAATACTAATTACAATAGCACCTTAATAACTTGCTATATTAAGAAGATTAGTCTAACGTTCCTCTATCAGATAGACTGGTAGTAGTTAGGTAGACGTACTTAAGGCTACGCTATAAGATGCCAAAGCACTACGACTACGACCAGTTAGTGTTAGAGTACTCTTACTAGTTAATATCTAACCTGCGGAGAAGGTATACGGCTGTTGTTACCTCTCCCTAAGAGGCGTGGGCTCCTCGTCATCCAACAGCTTAATAGGGTTAAACTGCTACGACTCCTATAAGGCATACGGACGTTATTATCTCTCCCTAAAAAGCGGGGACTGCTTATTATCTAACTGCTGCAACTACCGCGACTGTTAAGACTGCTGAGACTACTCCTAGCCGGCATTACCCTTATCCTCATCACTACTGATTATAATTAATTCACCGGCATCCTTACTACTCTTATTACTGCTAATTTAAGTTAGTTTACTTAAGAGGCTAAAGCAGATAGTATATAACTAGAGAGGCTAGTAGCGGTTAACTAGGTTACGGTTTATATCCTAGGTTAACTACTAGCCTACTTAACCCCTATAAGTAATTGCTGCCTACCTATCTATAGTAATAGTATTAGAGGTACCTATTAACCAGTCCTTAATATTATTTAGAGTTACTATATCTACGCCCTTAGGTAGAGTCCAGTCGCGAAGCCTATTAGGGTAGAGGTAAAGCAATAGCTATTAAATCTATAACTTTAGAAACCTAGTAATATATGTCTTAAATAGGTTAAGACAGAGGACATTAAAAAAGTTAATGTTAAGGAGAGAGGAGTCGGGACGGCTAGCGAAGCTATTAGGATTATAAATGCTAACTATAATAAGTAATCTACTATAAGCAGTTAGTGAGACGGTTTTCTTAAGATAATAATATAAGAGACGTTAGGTATAAACCGTGTAGTAACTTAAAGGGGTAAACTATAAGGAGTAAGTAGTTAGTAAGCAGTCGTTAACTGCAATAAATAAGGCGAAGAGAGTAGAAATAAGGGTAGTCTTTAACTAGTAGTTATAAAAGAAGCGGTTAACGATAAGCTAAATAAGTAGTTGGGGGGGGTAGTAAGCAATAAGCTAAATAGGTAGTTAAGGGGTCAAGGGGGTAAAGTGCAGCAGTTAAGTTAAGTAAAGTTAAAGTAAAGCAGTTAATAACCTCTATCTTTAGTATAAAATATATTATTAATTACTTCTATATAATCTCTAAGTGCTAATAGCTTAGTAGCAGTAGTAAATTACTTTTTATCTTTAGACAAAATAGAAATAATCTTATTAGGTATAGTAATATTTTAAAGATTAAAGGAGTAAATCTTTTCTTTAAGAAGCTCTGGACTATTGGCAAGAATATTAATAGACTTAAATTAACTATTATAATTACTATTAACTGCTTAGATATGTGTATAACCCTTGGCCTAGAGATAGTATATAAGACTAAATATATTAGTAAGTGCTGACTTTTTACTATATTTAGAATCGGCTCTTTAACTAAATAAAGTCTCCAATATAGCATATAATTAAGAAATATACGAACTAAAAAGCGTAACCCGTCTAAATGTCTTTTTAATATTGTAAGTGGAGTTCTTATATAGTTTCATGTTAATGGTATAGTAGCAGTTAATATACTCTAGGGCAAGATCAATTACTTTAAAGGTATTTAGTTAACCCGCTAGATTTACTAGACTTAACACAAGAATTAATTATTAAAGCTTAGCAGTCGCGATCTGATCTATAAGAAGCCATTAAAGATAAAGCATCTTATACCCGTACCGTGACTGCTTAGCCCTATAAAACTAGACAGAGAGTAGATTAATAAGTTAGTAGATTAAACTAATATTGCTATAATAAATAGTATGCCGTAGGACTATAAAAGCTTCAACCTATTAAAGATACCAACACATACTAAGAAACTCCTTATTATTATACCCTTAACCGGTCTAAGTAGAGTAGGTAAATGCTTATTATTATATACACTTAATTAACTTAAGAAATTAAGATAGAGTTAGCTGCATAATAGCATCATCATAGAACTCTTTCCTATTATTTTCCTTGCTATTAACCCCTTAGAACCACCCCTTAGTGCTAAGTACGTCGTACTAGAGTGCGATTACTTAAGCTATTTAGCCTTGTGTAATTAATAGCTCGATAAAATAGAATTTAGCATTCTCTTATAAGATTCTATACCGGTCCCAGTAGCTAATATTATAAAGGAGTGTAGCCTTTAAGTAAGTACTAGGAGGACTCTCCTAGTAAGTGCGAACTATAAGGTAGAGGAAACTTTAAAGGATATAAAAGAACGCGGGTAGCCTAAGCAACTAGTCCTAATGGTTAAAAGCTTAACTAGCAAGAGACTGCTTAGTTTTAACGCTCCTAATATATTAAACGGTCTTCTAATCGCCCTAGGCGAGCTAAAGGCGCTGGGCAAAATAGCCCAACTTATTATCCTCTTTAAGGCTAAGTTTATAGATCTAGATATCCTAATAGACACCATATATACCTTTAATTATACCCTTATTATAAAAGATCGCACCTAGCTATTACAGAGCAGTCTTTTAAGAAGATAGTAGGTTAAGCTTTAGTACTATAGGAAAAAGACCTAGCTTACTGCTAAAAACATATTTAACTGCCTGTGAATAAAGCTTGCGAATAGCAGTTGCAATAAAGTATATTAACAACTGCTATAAGATATAGTCCCATCGAAGACCTAGAGATGAAATAATATCATTAAAAAGAAGCGGTTGTGACGGGTTAAACATCAACTGCTTAAGGCCAATAGTTAGAATGTTAGGGCAAAGGACAAGAAGCGCAGTAGTTATATTATACATTCTTATTCTAGAAGACCTAAGCACTTGATCTCTAACGTTGTCCTTAAAATTAAAGTTATTATAGACTAGTAGCGCTTAAGGATTAACTATAAGGCTTAGTAGCTTATTCTTTTTATTAGTTAGCTATATAAAATATAGACTAGGGGGTTAAACCTTCCTTTACATTATTAGCAATATCCGTAAGGTGTTAATTAATATATTTATAACCATTACAGAGACCTAGCCCAGCTAATACCTTAATAACTTAACGCTTAACACCACTTCTAAGTAGGTAAATTCCTAACATTTTTATAAAGAAATTAGCAGTATGCCGTATACAACTCCTACAGATAATAGAAGTAATTAAATATAACTGCTGCTAGACTATCTTAGAATTACCTAACCCTTTATAACTACTCTAGCCCTAGCATTAATTACTTATAAGCTTTTTAAGCAGAGCAGTCTATATAGGAGCAGTTAATTTAATTTTTTCTAATACTTAAAAGAAGTTAACCTTCTCTATAGAGGTAGAGTAGTTAAACTTATTAAAATATAGCTGCCTAAGTAGTGCATTAAGTTCTTAGATAAGTTCTGTTAAGGAAATATCCCCTACTAATATATAACTAGTCGATTAAAGGGCTATATAAACCTCCGCTTATTCTAAAGCAGAACGTAATAGTAAGATCCGCTAACTAATATAGAGGCCACCTAATCTACTATTAACATCCTCTATAACCTATGCCTTAAGAAATTTCCTAATATTAAAATTGTTCCGCTGCTATAGTATTTATATCACCTATAGCTTTTAGCGCTAAAAAAGAGGGCTCCACCGTTATCTAATTCGCCTTTAGTAACTAGTAGGGGGTACAGTTGCTTGCCTTTAAGACGACCGAGATATAGAGGACGGTGTTAAGGGGGAAAGGGAGTTAATATTGGAGAGTGGGGAGGATAAGGACGCGTTAGTGTTTACCCAAATACTAAAAGCGCGTAACTCGTAAGGAAGTAGTGTTCCTATTATAAAAAAGTAATTAATTATAGAGGAGACTGGTCTAACTCAACTCGTCAGCTTATTAGGTTAAATAGGTGTTATTAGGGAGTTAAATATATAGGTAAAAGTGTCTCTTATACAAAATTGCGAAATTTAAAGTTAAGCGCCATAGAGTTCCGCACCAAAGGCCCTTAGACGGCAGGGTAAACTTAAGGTTAGTAGATAGCTGATTGGTTAAAAAAAAGTAGCGTTTTCTTAGGCGGAGACTAGTAACATTTTAGTATTAGTGAGTGCGCCTTAAGTTCTGCCCTTGCCATCTGAGTCGCTTACTGAAATAACACCTCCTTACGCCCTTAACCCTTACGATTAATCGCGCAACGTCTTATAGACTCCTCGAATACATACGCTCTGTAGCCACTGCCCCTATCCTATAACATTACGTTACGCCTTTTTACTACCAACGCTTAGCCTATAACTAATTTTACGTCTTTGTAATACTATAGGCACTACTAAAAGCAGCGTGTCTATAAATTACCCCACCCCATACTTCTAAGGAACCTATAATAATAAGATAATATTTTTTACTAGCTACTATATTAAACCTAAAGAATAATCTAATACCTATACTTAACCTACAACACCAATTAATCCTAGGAGAATTTAATTTATTAGCCCTAGCCTTAACCCCTAAGGAGATAGACACTAATAATGTCTTATCTTTTATTAACTATATAACTATAGATAAGTAAATAGAAGGGCTACTACCTATTAAAATTAAAATATAAGACGCCGAGATATTTATAAAAATAGTAGTATAAGACCCTAATAAATATTACCGCCTTCTATAGAACTACTACCTAAAGCTTATATAAGCTAAGATGTATACTACCTAAGATTACGATATTATCTAAGACCTATAAGCTTATAAGGCGCTCGCTAATAATACACATTAAGAAACTAAAGATAACCTCTACGTATCTAAACGCGACGTCTAATAGTTAAAGAAGAATAAGATTATACTAATTGCTATAGTTACTAAAAAAAAGGCATAATTAAATACCTATAATCTTAGCTTAATAAGTATATTTATAATAACGCTAAATACCTCTTTACTATATATAACGCCACCTAAGTCTTTACGCCCCTAGTAACTTTACCTACTTAACGCTTAATAGAGGGTTAGCGCTAAGTAGCTTTACCTAATAGGAACCCCTACTAAAGTAGTAATAATAAAAGCTATAATAATCGAACCTAAACTGCTACCGTAGGGTCTAATATACGCTACCTTAATCCCCTAGTCTTTTAAGGAGACTATAAGAAATATAGCTACTAAAAGATATAAATCCGCAAAAAACTAACTTAGAGCGCCTACCTTTTTCCTACGGAAGATACTAAGATTGGCTATATTATTAGGTGAATAAAGGGTATACTATTTAATAGACTCTTTGCCCAATAGGAGACTAGTAGCCCCTAAAAGTAGCAGTCTTACTAAGAAGTCCTTAATAATCTTAACCTAATATACCGCGACTATAACCTACTAGCCACTAATTATGCTAAACTACGTGCCCTAAAGATAAGCCCTACTAAATTATTTAATAAGTTCTATATTAAATTCTAGGAATATACTAAAGCCCTTACCTAAGATAATACTAAAGACTAGGAGGATCTCCTTAAAAAAGTTACTTATTACCTTAGTTACGCAGCCGCTAGTTATAACTATAATAATATTTATAAGATAGTAGCAGCCCTATAGAAGATTAAATAACAACTAAATTAGATTACTACTACTAACCCTTACTTAAATACCTCTTTATAGAAGCCCTCTAGGCCTACTAAACCTATATATACTAAGCTACCAACGCCTACTACCTTAAGTACTACTAGAGCTAATATTAACCTTTCTATACTAACCTTTCCGTAAAAACTCCTAGACGGAAAGCGCAAGCTACTCCGGAAACTAGGGCGTTACTATAAATGCTATTAAGAAGGCTGTTATTGCGATAACCTAAACTGCCTAATAGCTAGGTTTAATACCCGCCGCTTAATACTTAACCTAATACCCTAAATACTAAATATATTACTATACGCCACTACTATATAAGATAAAGACATAGTAATAGCAGTAGAATTAAATACGGAAGCAGAAAACGCCAAGTCCTAGCCCTAAGTTATGGGTTAGGACGCCCTAATAATAGAGGGATCTATATATCGGCCTACTTAATAAATAACTTAGTAAAAATAAACAGACGGAAATAGATAGTTTTACCTATAATAGGAACTACTGCTATAAAATAATATAAAAGCCGTTTTATAATTAACTGCAGAGCTATTAACTAATTTATAAATACCTAACTTGTGCGTACTTATAACCTACCTACCTTACCCCTTACTAAAGCCCGCGCCCTATAACTTGCTAATAGTAGTTATACTATATAGAAGATTACCTACGTAGTATAACTTTATTTAGATATAAATGGACACTAGGAAGAGCTTTAGGCCTATATTATACTACTTACTAATTACCTTATTATCCTTAGAATAAGCTAGCTTAAATAACACAACCCTACTATTAACTAGGAAAAGAAAAAAGTAACCTTTAACTCTAAATACTATAGAAAGACTTACTTAGGATATAGCCTAGCCGCGTCTATTTACTTACTAGGATATTAACCTAAGAAACCCCTTATACCCTACTTATAACCAACTACTACTATATAAGTGCCGCGGCCTTCTACTATATAGCACGTAGGAAAGGCTAAACCGTTACTATAGCTTTCTAATTACGATTATATAAGCTTAATAAAGAATAGGACTACGTCTTTTATAGTAATAGGATAGATATAGTTGACCTTTTAGAAGATAACGCCCCTATAAAACTCTACGGACTTTTACCTTTAGACTTTAAGAAGTTTATAAAACTTAAAAAAGGACTTACTAACGAAGAACTCCGTAAGCTCCTCTTTAAGAGGTACTACGACTTTATTAATATATGCTTATAAAAGGGCGTAGATATACTCCCCCTATATTAACCTAATAACTATACCATTAATATTAAATAAGGAAAAACACTACTTTATAAAAGACCCTATCTAATATTAAAAGACGAACTTTTAGTTATAAGAAAGTATATTAATAAGTACCTTAATAAAGGGTTTATTCGTCCTAGTATATTACTAGCAGCCGCCCCTATCTGTCACGGCACTGACCTGACGCATACTGTTTCATACTGTCTTGTACTGTTCCCTACTGTTAGCTAGCCCACCACTAGCGACTTAGCGGCCGGCCCTACTATTTATATATAATACCCCCTTTCCACCTTCTTCCCCTCTTTATACCACAACGTAGTTATTCAGTCTACTTTATTGCAGCACTGTGACAGTTTGTGGTATCTTTAATTTGCGCCCCGTCGCGATCACTAATTCCCTATACCCTAGCTAATTAACCTCCGCCCTAGAGCAATCGCGACCTGCGCGCGCCTCTGCTAAAACTAATACGTCCCTAGTATAGTCCTAGAACAATCCTTAGTTTTTACCTAGTACCTAGATAGGCGACACTAATGACGCCGAAATGGCCGAAACCTAGAACCCCTGCGATGTTTTTATAGACCTATTTATAGAGATATACCCTAATATTACGTGGACAATCTGCCGCTCCCTACTATACCCTAAGACCTTTAAGCCTAGTAAAGCTTACCTTACCCTTATTAACTATACCAATGAGTTCCTTAATAATATTAAAGTAGGACTATAGTGTATATATAATATAAACACCGCTAATAAGAAAGCTAATAAAAACCTTAGTGCCCTTATCGCTTCCTAGATAGGAACTATTAACTCCTAGGTAGAGACTATTACCGTTCTAAAATAATTAACCCCTATAATAACGGTAGTAACCTAGTAGAAAAAACGGAGATCTAAAGACCTGCTAATATTTAGCGGAAAAGGCACCCCGCTAGAATAATAAGCTAATTTTAAGACCTGGCATATTAAGATTAAGGGAGTCTTTAACCGGGACTGGGACTACTTTAATATAGTTTAGTCCTAGATCCTTTATATCTCGGATATACTAGAGAATAAGGCCTATAAGTTTATTAAGTAGGGCCTAGAGCTTATATACGAAAACCTAAATAATATATTTGCGTGGAAATGGCCTACTAAGGAAGATATACTTAAAGACCTTACTGCCTACTATGAGGTCCTTAATATAACCTAGGTCGCAAAGAATAAGCTTAACCATTTCCCCTAAGGCGAGCGTAATTACTGGTCCTGGAAGGAAAAGCTTAATAAGCTAATGGTCCGCGCTAAGAAGATAAATAAATAGAAGGTAGACCTACTCTAAAAGTTTATTTCTCTAAAGATAGAAGAGCTAGTACTTAGACTAGCCTATAAAATTAATAATAGTGACTATACAGGTTAGAGTAAGTAGATAGATATGTTTGCTAAAAACCTCGCGAACTATATATACTAAGCTAACCTTAAGAAGAACGCTAACTACTGCCTACCTACCTAAGCCCCTGCCCCTATATTAACCCTAACCCTAGTAGTAACTAGAGAACCTATAGACCTTAATAGAATTTTAGACACGGAGTGTAAGCGCTGCGTTAATAATAGACTATGCCTTACCTATGGCCTGCCCGGCCACTAAAAGGATGCCTATAACCCCGCTAAGATAGTAAACCCAGTCTTAATACCACCCTATTAAATAACGTAAATAAATAACCGTGGATGCGGTAACTATAAAGTCTATTATAAACGCGGCGACCGCGGAGCCTATTATAGCTACGGCGGATAACCCCCCCCCTTTAACCCTACGGCTTAGTTACTTTAAACTATACCCTATATAGGAGCCCAACCCGTTAATAACGCCTAGTATTAGCGACTTCGCGTTAGCGAATATAAATACGGCCACGTTATTAGTGAGGTATTATTTTCCTATACCCTAACTAAAATAAAGACCGATACCGCCAGCTAGATAGATACTAGACCGCCCCGCTAAGACAGCCCTATACCCTAGTTATTAAAAGGTAAACCCTTAGACTAAGTCGCGCCTAAGGGTTTAAACTATATAAGGAAGAAGACGAGAAGATTAGGTCCCTATTACTAGATTAATTAGTCCTTTCTATTAGTAAACTGCTACTTAATCTTAGATTAGTAAATAGTAATAAGAAATTAATCCTTATTTAAACCTAACTTTCCTTATTACGTAACCTATACCCCTAAGTTTATATTAATATAGTAAGCCTAGTAGACTCCGGTAGTACTATAATAGCATTTACCAACGCAGAGTCTATTATAAGAAAGTATAATATTATAACTAAGAAGCTGCTAGCACCTAGGTTACTATACCTTATAGATAGTATCCTAACTTTACTTATTACGGACTACTTTACCGCCCAAATGTTAATCGGCCTTTATACTAAAGCTATACTCTTTTTTGTTACCAAACTCTCGCCCACTACCCTAATTATTCTAGGTATGCCCTAGCTTTAGAAGTATAAGCCCTGTCCCAGCTTTAGGAAACTTAAAATCCGCTTTAACTTAGACTACTACTTTAGGCACTGCCTCCCGTAGGGGATAGCTAATATTAGTAGGGACACCCTATATAGATACTTAGCACTACTAAGCCTAGTGCCTAGGACTATATATAAAGCCCTAATAGTAGAAGACGTTCCTAATAAAGGGGAGCCTATATAGCTGTAAAGAAACAAGATAGTAGAAGACTAGACTAACCTAATACTTAAGACTAAAATAACGGGCTAGCCAGCCCTACCGAGACTAAGGAAGAAGGTCCGCTTTATGCCGCTATTACTAAAAATCTAACCCTAACCTAGGCACCATTTAAACCCTAGCTGCCTAGCCTAATACCTAAAACTAAGCTATATGCTATATGCGTATACTATAGCTCGCGTTATAGTAAGGACTAGCTATAGAACTACTAAGACCTAGATAATAGAAACCGCGCTACTATAACGCCTAACCTTATACCTGTCTCCCGCGCGTACCATATAGGGCCGCCGCCTTATTTCCGCCCCCTTAGGCTAACTAAGCTGTACTAGCCTAGCCGTAGCACTAGAGAGCTAGATACGCCCTAACCTAGACAATATTAAATGCACCTATACTATTAATTTTACCTAGTTCTGTAAATAAAAAGACGTAAAGGTAATAAGGATCTATATAGCGGAGCTAGTAGAACTAGTTAAATAAGATAAGTACTAACAGCTGCTTTAAGAGCTGCCTATAGGCCTAATAGAAGTACTAAACCTATTAGAAAGGTCTTTCCGCTAGCTGGTAGAAGGCAACTATACGATAAAGAAAGCCCGTAAAGTGCTTCCCCCCTATTTCTATAACTTCCTTAAAATAAATCTAAAAACTAAACCTAAGCTTTTACGTCGGAAGATAGTCGACACCAATATTAAAAAATTCCTAAAAGGTAAACTAGGATTAACCCGCGAAGATATTCTATAACGCCTATTAAAGGAGTTTAGTAAATATATTAAGCACTTCCTCCCTAAAAACGCAGACAAGCTACCCCTTTACCGACTATAGGACTATAAAATTAAGATTACCCCCGGAAACTAGGCCCTATACTATAAAAATAGACTACTCTTACCTGCTAAACTTAGGTATATAAAGAAGTGGATTAATAAGATACTAGATAAGGGTTTTATCCGCGAATTAACCTTACTAGCTACCATACTACTCCTCCTCGCTACTAAGCCCGGCGGCGGTATATAAATCTGCTATAACTACCGAGGCCTAAACACAGTTACTATTAAGAATTAATACCTACTGCCACTAATCCGCGAGACACTTAACGCACTTTATAGCGCTAAGTACTTTACTAAACTTAATATAATTGCTATGTTTAACCGAATCCGGATTATAGAGGGCTATAAGTGGCTTATAGCATTTATTACCTAGTTCAGACTCTATAAAATACTAGTTATACTATTTAGCCTCTATAACGCACCCGCTATGTTCTAAAACTATATTAACTATATTCTATATAACGCCCTTAATAACTACTGTACTACCTACCTTAACGACATCCTTATCTTTTCTAAAACACGCGCCGAGCACACTAAGTATATAAATAAAGTCATCTAAAGACTCGGCAATGCTAGACTTTAGATTAATATTAATAAGTTTAAGTTCTACTCTACTAAAATAAAATACCTTAGCTTAATTATCTCAACTAATAGTATAACTATAGACCCTAAGAAGATACAGGCCTTATAGGAATAAAAGGACCCGATATTAATTAAAGAACTATAACAATTTCTTAGCTTCGCGAACTTCTACTAATAATTTATCTAAGGCTACTCTGCTATTACTATACCTATAATAAAACTTCTAAAGAAGGATATTAGATAGCTATAGGGACCAGAACAAGCTAAATTGTTTAAGGCCCTTAAGGGAGCCTTTACTTCAGCACCAGTATTAGTATACTATAACTATATAAAGAAAACAGTGGTAGAGATAGATGTATTAAATTAGGCTTCCGGCGGAGTCCTTTCCCAGTATAATAATAACGGAAAATTAAAACTGGTCGCATTCTTCTCTATAAAGCACTCTACGCTAGAATATAACTATAAGATCTATAATAAAGAACTCCTAGCTATTATTAAGGCTTTAGAGGAATGGCGTCCTAAGCTATAAGGGACTAAGGAGCCGTTTAAAATTATTACTAACTATAAGAACCTATAGACGTTTATAACTACTAAGTAGCTAAACTAGTATTAAGTCTAGTGGGCAGAGTTCCTTTTATAGTTTAACTTTATAATTATATATAGACCTAGCAGCAAAGCCACGCTCCCTAATGCCCTAAGCTAGCTACTAGGAATAAGGCCTAAGGACGCTAATAATAAACGCCTCCGCTACTAAGCCTAAGTCGTTATACCGTCCTAGAAAGTTAACCCTATAATCTTAGAAGAATTACTATATAAGTCCCGTAACTCTAATAACGCGGAGTTTATAACCGCTCTAGACCCTAAAATAGCCGAAAAGTTACTAAATAAGTTAATCTAGCTAGGATACTAGGAGAACAAACTTATAAGAGATATAGTAGCAGCCCTACATAATTAGAAAGCTCGCCGTTAGCTAAAGAAAATTAGGAAATTACTTTGTTGCGATAAGTTAGAATATAGTATTATTAACAGATAGATCTACTTCCGCTAATATCTCTTTATCCCTAACGCCCTAGACCTCCGCCTAGAAGTTACCTATCGCTCTTATAGTAGCGGCCCCGCTAGTTACCCTAACTGGGTTAAAACTCTTAATCTCTTAAACTAAATATACTGGTGGCTAGGAATCTCCTAGTTTATAGCTACTTTTATTAAAGACTATACCCTATACTTTTGTACTAAGACCCCCTATTCTACCCCACCTAGTTTTTTAAAGCCACTAAAATTACCCACCCGCCCGTAGACCGATATCTTAATTAACTATATTATAACGCTACTAGTATACTAACGCTATAGTAAGGCATATAAATATATCCTTATTATTATAGACCGCCTAACTAAAATATAATACCTCGTTCTAGTAACAGGACTCTTAACAGAGGAGTTAGTTAATGGCTTTATTAATAACGTATATAAGCTCTATAGTGCACTAAGCACAATTATCTCTAATTACGGTATATAATTTATTAGCGACTTCTAGCAACAACTAAGTAAACGCCTTAAGACAATCTTATAACTAAGCTTAGCCTAATACCTAAAAATAGACGGCTAAACTAAAATTATTAACGCCGCTGTAAATAAATACCTTTATGTATTTATTAGCTTTATATAGGACGATTAGGTTAACTACCTACCGCTTACTAAGTTTATTACGAATAACTAAGTTAACGAGAGCATAGGCATCTCCCCGTTTTTTGTAAACTATGGCTTTAACCCTCGCCTTGGAATTAAGCCTACTGGCCTTTACCTACTAACACTATTAGTATAAGCAAAGAAGGAGTTCTTCCGCGCAGACTCTATAGCTAACCGCTTTAAGCGGATATTAACATAGCTTAAGGCCCTAGCCCGGATTTTATAGTAACGCTATAAAGATAATACTAATACCTATAGGGATAAGAGCGCGTTATTCTACAAAGGTAATATAGTTATAGTTAGCTTAGAAAATATAAAGATAAATAGACCTAAGAAGAAATGGGACGATAAATGGGACGGCCTATACCCCATACTCGCAGTATACTAAGGGGTAGTTATAGTAGACCTCTTAGACTATATCTAAGTAAATAAATCCTTTTATATATCTAAGGTCCGCCTCTAGGCTGCTAAAGAGATCCCTAGCTAAGCAAATATTAATACCGTAGAGCGCCGTAATATATAAGGACGAGTGGTAGAGAGAGATAATGACGGTAATATAGAAGACAAATAGGAGTTTAAGAAAATCCTTAATATATATAATAAAGATCCCTAGGGCCTAACTTATAAGATTAAATGGAAATATTATAAGGATATAACTTAGCAGCTAGAGGAAGACCTAAAGGGTTACGAATAAGCTATATAGCGCTTCTATAAGTAATACCCTAAGAAGCTAGGACCCCCAGACTAGGTATAAGATAAGGAAAAGTTACGCTAAGGTCGCGGCCGACCACCGTATTAAAATTTGTGGTGGTTAATATGTTATAGAACTTTAACCAGCGGTTAAAGTTATCTAATTAGCCAAATTCTTGCTAAGAAACGCCACACGGACTAATTTAGGTGGCGGTATAGAGTTCTGCCGACCTTACTTACGGAACTAACTAATTAGGATTTTCTATACCTAGTATGGAAAATCGCTATTAGCTTAGTTAAGGGCGGTAAGCGGAACTAATATCTTTACGGTAGAAAATAGGTAACCCCGTATACTGCCTATTTTTAAGTTATCTATTTAGTTTGGGGACAAAACTATCTAG
>Ga0307515_10012977_pt1 | contig 15612 bp, 9 predicted proteins | sample 17_EM_MG_FD_194513 | JGI IMG/M metagenome (GOLD analysis project Ga0307515, IMG submission 194513) | Populus trichocarpa ectomycorrhiza microbial communities from riparian zone in the Pacific Northwest, United States - 17_EM | ecosystem: Host-associated > Plants > Roots > Unclassified | place... | reverse complement strand
TCTCGCGCCCAGAAATCCTGCTGAACACTGTTCCGGCTTGCAGAAGGTGTTCCCTGTAATTTCCAGATTGTTTTGGGGGGTGTTATTGTAATTTTAATGTAATTTTTTGTTTATTTGTTTTGAAATTATATTTTGTACTGTGGATGTAAAAAAGGAAAAGAAAAGAAAGAAAGATAAAACAATGATAGAAAAAGAGATGTGTGTGTTTTTGTATTTTTTTATGTATGTTATTGAAATCAAAAGAAAAAAATGAATTTAGTATTTTAATTTATACGCTCAAATATCTAAAGGACAGATAAAAATCATGTTGTATTTTCCATGAAAATGTAGAACATGTATCTACATATATTTTGGGAACTAATAACTGATTTATCAAAGCCTTAGAATTGGGCTAAAATTTTATTCTTTAAACACATCAAGTCCACGAAGCAGCTTACCTCAGGTAGGGTGCATTAGGGGTGCTAATACCTTCCCTAACCACAACCAGTCCCTTACCCGTGAATCTCTAACGAGACCAGTACACCCGGGTTTCCTAGTAGCCCTCAATTAAATACTAGATGGCGACTCTCAACGAACCAATCAAAGCAAAACGAACAAACGAAAAATCGCCAGCCGATGCCGCGCGGATTTTTTTATCACGTGCGACATACTTGAAAGGAGATAGGGTTAAAAAACACACTACTCGAGAGATGAGGGTTCAAAGGCGAGCTTGAAGAAGAAAGATATGGCTATAAAGTGCACTCAGAAGAAGGTAGGGTTAGGAAACGCCTTACTTGGGAGACATGGGCTCAAAAACACACTAAAAAAAGGTAGGGTTAGAAAATATACTACCCGGGAGATAAGGGCTCAAAGGCGCTCTCGAAAGGAGCTAGGGTTAAGAAACACACTACCTAAAAGGTAAGGGTTCAAAGGCACACTCGAAAAGAGGAATATAGGGCTATAAAGCATATATGAGAAGCGAGGGCTTAAAAACAGATTCAAAGGGAAAAAATAAGGCTGTAAAGCGTATTATCTAAGATGGTAGAGGGCTCAAAGGTACACTTAAAGGGAAAGAGGTCGGGCTATAAAGCATAAAACCTAAGATAGTGGAGGGCTCAAAGGTGCACCAGTTAGGATGATTAAGGGCTCAAATGTGCCCTCAAAAGGAAGGAGGTAGGGCTTTAAAAAGCATTATCCGAGATGGTCGAGAGCTCTAAGGCTCACTCTAAGGGAAAGAGGTAGGGTTCTAAAGCGTACTATCTAAGATGGTTGAGGGCTTAAAGATGCACTCAAAGGGAAGGAGGTAGGGCTGTAAAGGAGATGGTCGAGGGTTCGAAGACGCACTATAAGGGAAGGAGGTAGGGTTATAAAGCGCACTATCTGAGATAGTTGAGGACTTTAAGGCACACTCGAAGGGAAGAAGTTAGGGTTGTCAAGCACTATCTTAGATGGTCGAGGGCTTTCAGGCGCACTCAAACAAAAAAGGTAGGGTTGTAAAACGCACTCTAAAGGAGGTAGGGTTGAAAAATGCACTACCTGAGAGGTGATGGTAAGACATCGATCTGTCAATGATGAAAGTAATGCATTATGATCAAAAGACATGTATACTTACTTGAGAAATATAGGTCCTTTTTTTTCATGGAGTTTTCCTTTTCTCAAAAGTTTGAGTCTTTGTTAGTAAGCTTTGATGGCTTTTTGCTCTTGCTTACTCAAGTCACATCTTGTGATCTTGACTTCTAGGAGGGATATGATATCAACATACTTCTTTACCTATAAATCTTTATCTGAAGGGTTGCCAGCTTTGCCCAACATTTTCTGTTTTTTTAGAAAGGGAATCAATGCGCCACCCCTATTATGTGTTTATTGGATTGCCCTCCAGCTTCATCATGTCTCAAGTGTTCAATTCAAGTTTTATTTGGGGATGAGGCTGTGTGAAAAAAGATTTGCTTATTTGCAAGTAGTTGCTTTCACAATGAACTTTTGAAATTTCAAAGCTATTTCATAAAGCAAATCATATTGATGTTTGTTTAAAACAAACTTGTCCTGTAAGATTCAAGTGATTTTCATGGGTAGGTTTGCATAAGTGTTGAAAATTTTTTGTTATGCTTTTGGTGAAAAGGGAAGTGATGTTTTGTTGGTCAAAGAGGTTCAACCTTCAATCTAAGGGTTTTAAAGAACCAGTTTTCAAATCATTCATTTTGCTTGTATGAATAATGACTTATTTTGCATGGGAAAGCATTGCCTATGGATCCAGATTACTTGCCTTTGATTAAAAAAAGGCTTGATTAGACATGTAATGTAGGCTTAGGCTCTTGGTTATGAAGAAAAAGAATATTTATAGGCTTAAAACGTGTTTAAGGGATTTTATGATTAAGAATCACTAATGCTTATTTTCCAACCTCTTCTTTTGGTTTATGGATTTTCTAGACCTTGGAATTGATGGTCCATCATGCCCCTCCCAGTGTCGAGTTATGGCTTTTTCTTTGTTTTTTCTTCATTTGATTTTGAGTATCATCATATTGGTTATTTTTAGTGGTATGCTCAAATGTTTTGGATTCTTTCATACCCCCCAGCTTTGTTTGAGCACTTTTAATCATTGAGAATTTGCTTTCATGCCCCCTAGTGTTTTTTAGGCACTATTAATCATTGAGGATTTTCTTTCATGTCCCCCAGTATGGGGTGTGGTCCTAACCAAGGTATTTTCCTTAAAAAAAAAGTATTAGGCTCAAAAGGGATTGCAAAGGATTTTTCTTAGCATTACAAAAGGATTATCAAAGATGGCCTTTCTTCATTTCAAACACATACACTTAGGATCGGTAAGCTTTGCTTTCTTTCATGCGAATATACATAATGGTTTCTCATTGTTCATGCAGCCAAAACTCAGCTCTAAAGTCAACTTAAGGTGTTTGGGTTGTTCTTTAGGTTTTCTAGGTGTATGGTTAGGATAGCACTTGAATTTCCAGAACTTGTTTGTTAGAACAAACACAAGTTTGATTTCTGTTTTGTATTAAAAGTTTGATTTCTCAAAAATCCTTATGAAAATATAGGATCATGTGTATATAAGTTTTGAAGAAAAGTGGAACACACCAAAGAATTCTTGGTGTAATGGTTTTTTGAGTAAAGGGTGTGCTTATGTAGGTGTGTTGTTTGTATAAGAAAACCCATGATCCTTTAAAAAAAAGGTTTGTTTGACAAAGAAAGTCTTGTGACATTATGAGTCAAGCTATTGATATGAAAAAATAGATTGGGACATGACACAATCGAAGTAATCTTGTAAGCATGATCAAACAAAGATAATTATTTTGGATATAATAGGGGCAAGTTCATTCTTCCTATCTTGGTAAATTCTCCTTTAGTCATCCTCCCTATAAAAGCTCTTGTAGGAATTTTATCAATGATAGGGACAGAAAACTGCAGTGGAATTCATAATGCCTTCTTCACACCCCTCTTTGACCATTGGTGTTCTCAGATTTCCCAGGCATTCTACCTCTAGTGCATCCATTAATCCACTACATGAAGTGTGATTGGGTAGGGGGTTCATAATCACGTTTGAAGCTTCTTCAAATGTTACCCACTCAACTTTAATTAGATGCATGAGCCACTTCTTAAAAGCATTACATGAATGAATATTATGTCCTACAACACTAGTATGGTATTCACAAGTGAGATCTGACTTGTACCAATTAAGATAAGGTGGTTGCGGAGACGTGAATGGTTTTGGAGCTACATGCCCGATACTCAACAACTTTTGGTACATCTCATTTAAGGGTAGTGGTAATGAGGTAGCTGTTTTTGAACCCTTTAGTAATTTTAGCTTTTAGCTTGGAATGCTTTTCTTCTTTTTTCCTTTTTTTGTCTTAGGTTTTTTTGGTGGGAAATAAAGAGTTGAGATTGATGTTGATAATTTGGGGTGAAGTGTGGTAGTTTTGGATTTGGTTTTTCCTACCCCTGTGACCACCTTTAACATGGTCAGCCTTCTTTCTTTTCACTTTGAAGCCTCTTTTCTTAGTGGGCGTGAAAATTCTACCACTTTTAACCTTTTGCTCTATACGCTCAGTCATTGCCACTGCGTTAGTGTAGCTAAATCTAACTTGATTATGAACTACCCATCACATGCTTGTAGTATGGTGTTTTGAATGTGTTGGCAAATAGAGTGACCAGCTCTTTGTCCAAGAGTGAGGGATACACCTGTGCAGCTAAATCTCTTAATTTCTAGGCATATTCCCTTTGTCCTTTTCCCCCCCCAGATTGGACAGGCTGGTTCTGTCAGGAGCAATATTCATAAAGCTGGTTCAGTCTTCAGGTATTGAGGAGTGAAGGGGCTGAGGGTACTTTGTATTTTCTGGTTCTTTATTTTCGGCCTCTTTATTTCTCAATTCAACATGTTCAATTTCGGGTGGTACATATTCAATTTTTGGTGGTACCTCGTGCGGTTCTATATTTCTAGTTTCATCATGTTCACTTTCTGGTGGTACTTGTTAAGTTTTTGGTGGTACCTCATACGGTTCTATATTTCTAATTCCATACTCACCCATGAGGGTCATCAACCAATTCAACTCTTTTACTTGAGTAATCTCCCCTTGAAGTGAAGAATTAGGTACTAGTGAAGGATACAAATTCTCGGACTTAAGAAAAGTAACATCTATGGTGATATAGGTTTGGTTGGTAATGGGGTCATAACAACTGAAGCCTTTTTATGTAGATTATATCCAAAAAATAAGCATATGAAGACGACACAAGGGTCTAGTTTGGTATGTTGGTTCTTGTGGAGATGGACAAAAGCAACACACCAAAAATTCTAGGAGGAAGCATTAATATTGAGGGAAGGGATATATGGGTAGAGAGGATTTGTAAGGGGGTTTTAAAGTGTAAAAGTTTTGATGTCATATGGTTGATTAAGTACACAACAGTAGCCGCAACAGCTCTCCAATATCAACTTGGCACCATTGCTCCAAGGAGTAGAGCATGGGTTATTTCTAATATATGCTGATTTTTCCTCTCAGTGACACCATTTTGTTGTGGTGTTTGAGAGCATGAGGTCTCATGAAGGAGGTTATGTTGTTGGAAATATGCTTGAAATCTTTGGTTGATGAATTTGCAACCATTATCAGAACGAAGAATTTTTATCTTGAAAGAGAATTGAATTTGAACCATGGCGTGAAAACATCACCTTTGGTTTTCATCTAATAAAGCCACATCATTCGAGTGCAATCATCGACAAAAATTACAAACCAATGGATGCTAGAGGAAATAGTTATTAGGGATAGTCCCCACACATCAAAGTGTATCAATACAAATAGAGTATTAGTTTTATTCAAGCTGATTGGATAAGAAACTTGTTGGCTTTTAGCCTTGATACATATATCACATATAAAATTGACATGCTTTAAATAGAAAAAAAATATTGGAGTAGATGTTATAGATAGCTAAATGAAGGGTGCCCTAAGTGCCTATGCCATAGCCAAATTTATCGTTCATGGCTACTAGTTTGTGATGCATGCGATTTGCTTTACTTGGGCTGGAGTCATCCAAGTAGTACAATCCCCCCTCTTAGTACCACACCCAATAATCTCCTTGCCGAGAACATCATGGAGAAGGCAAATAGTATAACAGTACAACACAATTAAGCTCTTTAGTAGCTTGACTCATAGATATCAACTTGTTAGTTCCAGCCCCTATGACTAGGTATGTTACCCCATTAGCATTCCCAATACAAGTCCTCCTTGGTTGAGTTATGTTGGAGAAGTCATTGGGATCAAATGTCATATTATTTATCGCTCTAAAGTCGATAATCCAGGCACCATCATTTGGAGCAGTAAAGATGCAAAAAACTTGACCATAATTACCTTGGTTTGAGATTGAGGTAGAAGGTTCGACCAAGGGAATAAGGGATAGGTAAGAGTCAGTCGTGACCACTACTGCTCTTCCAGGAACGCCTTCAGTTGCAGAAGCATCTTGTTTATTTCAGGCTTGTAATTTATGCCATTAGTCTGGATAGGTATGCAATTTGAAACAGGTGTCCTAGGTGTGTTTTGTACTTCTATAATGAGTGCATTTATTCCTATTAGAATGATCTTTAGATCGTGAGGGTGACCTAGACTTTAGCAAGATTTGTGAATGGCCAAATTTTATTACTTTGATGGGTATAACAGCCCCACTAGCCACTAATTCCACTCCCGATACCATCACATATTGTCTAAGGTCTTCCATTTGAATGTGGGCATATGCCTGCTTGATTGAAGAGAAAGATTTCAAGCAAATAACATCACTCCAAACATGATCCTATTGATCATCTAGTCTGTTGAGAAAATATATACTCGCTCCTCCTGTAGAATGAAGTTGTAGCTTTGTATGTCACTTGCATATTTCATTGAATTTGGTCGATGAAAACCGATCTCTCACCACAAATCCTGTAGATTATTGTAATATTTTTCTATAGATTTGCCTGCTTATTTCATTTGAGATACACAACGTCTAAGCTCATATACCTGTGAAGTGTCAGTTTCATCAAAGTATGTTGTGGCAGCAGAATCCCATACTTGCTTAGTCAATGGTTATCGAATAAAGTTCACTATCAAGGAATGATCTATATAGTTGATTAACCAACCTTTAACCATGGCATTCTCAGTGCGCCACTTAAAAAAAGAGAGGTTGATTTTTGGTGGTTAGGGATAGTCTTTATTGATGTATCCCAGTTTGTCTTTTTCAGAGATATACTCCTACCTTACAAGAAACCCATCTTGCTTCGATACCATATCAGTCGTAGCTCTCGTATTCATTATATTCCATTAATCAAAGTCCAATATATAGAGTTACAATCAACTATTTTTGGAAGCTATTCTATGTCCATACCATATTTATGTTGCAATTATGTTCCTAAATCTAAGATTTTCATAGCTGGCTAATTGCATGACTCACACAAATAATTTATCAAATAAAAATAAGTACTAAATTTAAGAACAAGGTAGATTAAGTACTTATATGCTAAATTTTAGATGAAGAGATAATAATAATAATAATAATAAAAACATTGTTGCCAAGGATTATATCCTCTATTTTGAAGGCCATTTTACATGTTAGTGTATATATTTTGATTTTTTTAGAGAATTTTAAAAAATGTCTTTGGAGTAAATTTAGTCATTTAGTTATTTTCATCATTTTAATTAATTTTTATGTGTTAAAAATAATTATAAAAAATAGAAAATACAAAAATACAAAAATCATAGATGGGTTGAAACTGAACTAATAATTAAGTATCATAGGCAAAAATTGAGTTTGAAAATTTTTGGGCCATAATCGAGGTTTCAAATGAAGAGGAAATTGAGAAAAAGACTTATTTTTACCTTAATTTGGCAAAGATTAGGAAAATAAAGAGCAAGGGATGAATTTGAAAAAATTAACCAAATTAAGAAGTCATTTAAAGACTTATTTGAAAAGGAAAATCAAAATTGAAAGTCAGATTAGTCAAAATTGCATAAATTTAGGAACCAATTATGAATTGGAAACAAATAGTTAAATCTAGAGGTCTAGATTAATTCAATTAGGAACACCATCGAAAAGAAAGGTGATTTAGAACAATTTCGATTAAAACTAGAAAAACTCAAAAGCCAAGGACTGTAATGAAAATGCGAAAGTATTCCAAAGATCAATTGACTATTTATATAACTTCATTTTAGTCCCTTTTGTTTCATTTCGATCAATTCTATCAAAATAATTTTATTGAATTAATTTATATTTTATTCCAAATATTTTTAATTGATTCAATTTAGCCCAATTTAATCCAATGATTTTGTTAAATTAATTCAATTTAATTCCTAATTAACTCATGATTCAATTTTTTAGAAGAATAGTAACAACCAATTCTTAAAAGCTTAGCTTATTCTGTTCAATTTTCTATTTGGTTGCAATTTGGGCAAAATGTAATGGTCATAAGAGTTTCAGCTATATGGGATCATTGTTATTATATTCATCAAATTATCTTTCTCTGTGGAATAATAGGATGGAAAATAGGGCAGATTCATCTTGGATACCTCCCCAACAAGTATGCTCAAATGGAATGTTGATGGTATGTCAAAAGAAAAACCTGGACCTTTAGGAATTGGTGGTGTTCTCAAGGATCATGATGGGGAATTCATTTATATTTTCTCCTGCTCTATGGGTAATATGAATTCTAATGACTCTAAGGTGTTGGCAATTCAAAAGGCACTCTTTTTAAGTATTGATTACTACAATGCCTCTTATCATCAATGGATTATGAAGTTAGATTCTTATATTGTCATCTCTTGAATTAAGAAAAATAATAATATACAGCTTTGACACTTGGAAGGTATATTTAATTTTATTTTCAATACATGCAATCACCATTTTTTTGTTGATTTTAAAAAATGTTCATAAAGAGAACAATTAAGTAGTGGATAATCTAGCTAAGCAAAGAGTTCTTAAAGATACTGATCTATTAGCCTAGCTATAGTTTTTATTCAATTTTATTTTTCTTATCTTTTGAGTAAGGGTTTTTATTTTGTAAGTAAGTTTTGACTTCATAAACCTATTGTATTTTTTTTTATTATTAAGATATGTTCTTAATGGCTTTAACAAGTGTTTAATAGATCAATCATAATTCATAAAAAAAGACAAGACAATAAGCAAAGAAAAAGAAAACAAAAGGAAGTAGGAGAAAACATGCTCAGTTTCTATATCTTTGAATATTCCTCTTATCCCCTATTTATATAGAGTTATGTTGCCAAAATTAATTTTGATTAAAAAAAATTAATCTAACATTTTTTTTAAATAAGTATTGATTTATTACAAACTTTTAAAATAATATCAAGTTATTTAAAGGTCTTAAGGTTTAAAACTTGATGTTTTTCTTTTAAACTAATAGGTATTAAAAAAGATGGAAAATTGATCAGACAAGGTGAAAAAAACTTTATAGATTCAATGAATGTAGACAAGTAAAGAACATGGTCTAGAAAAAATAATTTTATGTACCAAATTATTGTCTTACAATTAACTCAAACCCAATCCCAAGTCTAAAGATATGCATATGGTTTTAATAAAAAAAAAAACTATATTGCATAGGTCATCTCTCTTAATTTTAAAAGTTCTAGTATCGTATGGGCTTGATTTTTACATTCCAATACACCACTATATAAGAAAGAAGAGAAGTTCGTAATAGTTCAATGTTAGATTAAGGATTTTGGGTTTGAGAATTTTTGCCAACTAAGAATTTTTTAAAATCAATTTCTCAATTACCCATAATTGGTTTTAGACATGTTAACATTTCATGTTAAAAAACTTATGGTGAGGAATAGTTTTCACCAAAATCTTGACCCCAAATGTGATTCAACCCCACTTTTAATTTGATGTTAAATATGCCTATTAACTAAGTCAAAAAACCAAAATTTCAACAATTTCCCACATGAATGGAAATTGTCTAACCAAGGGTTGATTTTACATTTATGTTACTTATAGACACATAACTACTCTATACTTTCAACCCTAGGTATATATTATTTTTTTAGAAACAATTACATTAATTAAAAAAACTAAATAAAGAAATAGAAAATTCTAGTTCACTTTATGTTGAGATTTCTTGATTTTTTGTCTACAGATTTATAATTAATTTCTTAATTATTATTATTTTTCCCATATAATTAATTTTCTAAGTTAGTTTGATTAGTAGTGTGTGTGTATAATTATACTTTTCTCATTCTCTCAATAAAAATATCAAAATAATATTTTCTTTCTATTGAAAATATGGTATCGAAGCTAAGTTTCTAAATTTCTTAGACACTTGATTTTTTCCACTATTGTTGTTTATTTTTTTTCTTTTTTTAAGTCTTTGGATCTTTGGGGGAAAAAGCCAACACATTGAATCACTCTCTCTTTGATGTATTAAAAAAACATAATTTGTTTGTTTGTGAATATAATAGTAAAAAAAAAAATGAAAAATTCACAACTTCCTAAAATAGTGATTTGTAGATTCATCCGGTTTTGATTGACCTTCTATTAGAAGCGTTCGTGGTCTGATTGAGTTGAATTTTTATAGGCACATTTACTACATAAGGTTCTATAATTTAAATAATGGATATGATATTTAAATATGCCTAACTAGTATTTGTATCCTTGAATAGTAATCATGAGTTTCTGATTACACAAAAAGGGAGCAAAAAGTTATTTCTTTTATTTTATAATTAATTTGGATTTCTCAAATTAGAGAGAGAGAGAGAGAGAGAGAGGGAGAGAGAGAGAGTAGTCATGGACTCATTAAAAGATCATGAGAACTTTGTCTTGTTTGCAAAGCTCGCTGAACAAGCATAACGCTATCATGAAATTGTACATGTAATGAAGGAAGTGGAAAAACTTTATGTTGAATTTGTTAGTGTATATTCCTTATAGCTAATTGGATGATTACACATGACACTAAATCTATTTATTTAAAAGCATATTTATCATTAATAAAAGCTTTTTTTTTAATCTTTAATACTCATTTATGTTTGATTAATAAATCTAGAGTAAAGATAAAGTTCTTGGGATATAAATGTTTTGCAAAGAAAATTATAAAATGATTATAATTATGAGATTTCTAATGTATCAAAATATTATTCCTAGTTGATGCTTTATTAAAACTAGACATTAGTTAGAGCTGTTGAAACTAATATATATTATATTCTTTTCTTTATGAAAAAAGCAAATAATCTAATAAGCCGAGTTATAAGATATACCTATAACTAATATGTAAGTATTTGTCAAATGACATGTACACTAAACTTACCCGTATAAGAGATCTATTTGGAGAGATCACTTATGTTTATGAAAATGTGAAAGTGACATACGTTGATTATGATTATACGTTGTCTTAATCAAGGGTAACAGACGGACAAACTTTACATATACATGAACTATATGAAAGTATTTGAGTAATAAAGATATGATTCATCATCTTAGGTGAATTGTAAAAAAATTCTACATGTTCTCAAATAGTATAAAAAATAAATCAAGTTTCTATATATGATTTCTAGATATAAATTTGAATTTCAAAAATGACGATTCATAAGCTAGACAAGTTAATCAAGACAAAGGTGAATTGAACTTAAGTGGTATAATTTTAAAACAAAGTCATGATGAACACAAGAAGCTAAAAATATGGCTCCAAAAAGTGCTTTGTTCGAGTTAGAATTTCTTGTAGATAATATAACAAAATGATAGAGTGTTGAATATGTTCCTAACTTAATATCTGAATCATTTAGAAAATTACCACATAATCACACTAGAGGTATTCCTAACCCATTTATGAACTCAAAATTTCTAGTAATGTCAAATATCCTATGAGTTGTTAAATGTCTAGCCATCATTTATCATAATCAAATATGTCATTTATAAACCAATTATATACTATATTTGTTCCTGATAATGTGGATGAAGCCTTAGCTGATAAGAGGTGGAGAGCTATAAATTAAATATTGATGAATTTAGATGATAAAGTGCAAGGATGAAGGCATCATTGAATGCTCTATAGTGTCTTGGTGGTGAAATGTTACACTCAAACCTATAACTTCGATTACAGAGAGACATTTATACCTATAAACAAAATTAACACATTTTGAGTTTTGTTGTCTTTAGTTATGAACTTAGATTGGCCATTACAATATTTTAGATTGGCCATTACAATATTTTGATATGAAGAACACTTTTTTACATTAAAAATTATTTAAAAAAGTCTACATGGATCTCCAGGGCGTATCATTACTGAAAGATGTAATTTAGATTGATCATTACAATAATTTGATATGAAAAACACCTTTTTACATTAAGAATTAAGAATTATTTAAAAAAAGTCTAATATGGATCTCCAGGCGTATCATTACCGGAAGGCATAATTCAAAGGTGTGCATGTTTAAGAAATCAGTGTATAAATTAAAACAGTTTTCGAAAGCATGATTTGGACACTTCACAAAACTATAATAGCTTTTAACTATCGGAGAGCAATTCAAATTACATATTATTCTTGAAGAAATATTAAGAGGAGAAAACGTAGCCAACAAAGTAGTGGCTAAAGAGTACAATAGTATAAAAGGTAAGAACGACATCCAAGCTACTAAATCAACATTCATATCCAAGCTTTGCCTGCCCAAAGAATCTATCACTCCATTAGCTTTTATAGGAGCGTGCATGAAGGAAACTGATTATAGAGACCTCTGTAAAGAAGAGATTTCATTGAACACGTTTTGGAGCCTCAATGTCTCCCATCATTTTTTTCCCTTGGGAGCCACTAAACAGTATTCACTGAATTAATCTAATTCTAAAGTCCAACCCACCTTATTAGTATTTTTAGATCGTGGGTAACCATTTAAAATAATATTTTTTTAAAAAATTATTTTTATATCATTATATAAAATTTTAAAAATATTAAAAAGTTAATTGTACATATTTTTTTATAAAAACAACATTTCTACGCAAAAATAAACAAGATATTAAAACTAGCGCTGAGTTCCAAAGCTTTTCTGAAGACTAATACCTCCGTTTCATTGGACTCTAAATAAAATATTTTTGTATATTATTTATTTTATTTTTAATGTATCAAATAAACTTAATAATCCGTTGAGCAAACTGATCTATAATGGGAAAAAAAATGTACAATTCTATGGAGGTGCATATGATAGATTTTATTTTTCACCTCCAGAAACGAAGTAACAAATGATGATACTTTAATTCACCTTTCATTTTCAATCTTGTCACCATCACAAGCGTACTATCGAATTATAAAGTCGCAAAGATTTCGTGATGTTGGCGTAATGAAGTGGTCATGCCCTCTATTTTTCGTACTCTTCATAAAAGGAATTTTGCTAATTAATTATAAAGGTATGACAGAGATAAAAGAGAAACGAAAAAGAAGATAAGCAAATACGAAGATTTTTATTTGAAGCAAATTTGGATATGAAATGGCTTATTTTACATGGATATATATAGACCATATTGCTTTATACATTCCACCCTAGCTATACACTATTATGCAGAGACAATTAATTCAAAGGGCTTAGCTAGGAATGAAAGGATTCTAATGCACTTCACAATCTTGATAATATTGACAGGATTAATGGAAATCACTTATGTGACTGATCTGACATTTACGTGTCTTAGTTACCAAATAATAATGCTTAATATGCAATCGATATGTCCATGCTTCTTTATGTTTATTCCTTAGAATGTACCCTTTCATATGAGACATCCACATTCCGTGCCTTTTAGTTCTTCGTTTGTGCTTGGAAAACATGACCAACCCCAGGGCCCTGAATTGGTACCGCGGGTCGGAAACCATCTGGCACTCTAGCGACAGAATGCTCAATGTTGGTTGCCTTTCGATCGGTCTTATCACTTTGATCTACTGATGACATATGGCCAATGCCAGGGCTGTGACCTGGTGTTGTGGGTTTAAATGCTGCACCAGAACGTTTTATACTGGAGCCTGTATCGGGTACCTTTGGATCAACATCTTCACTATCATCTTTATCTTCATCTGAAAGAATATGGCCAACCCTGGAACTATGACGACCTGGTGTTGTGACAGAATGTTCAGTGCTAAAATGTTCAATTTCGGATGCCTTTGAATCGGTCTTATCACTTTGATCTACTGATGACATATGGCCAATGCCAGGGCTGTGACCTGGTGTTGTGGGTTTGAATGCTGCACCAGAACGTTTTATACTGGAGCCAGTACCGGGTGCCTTTGGATCAACATCTTCACTATCATCTTCATCTTCATCTGAAAGAATATGGCCAACCCTGGAACTATGACCTGGTGTTGTGACAGAATGTTTAATTTCGGATGCCTTTGAATCGGTCTTATCACTTTGATCTACTGATGACATATGGCCAATGCCAGGGCTATGACCTGGTGTTGTGGGTTTGAATGCTGCACCAGAACGTTTTATACTGGAGCCAGTACCGGGTGCCTTTGGATCAACATCTTCACTATCATCTTCATCTTCATCTGAAAGAGTATGGTCAACCCCGGGACTATGACCTGGTGTTGTGACAGAAAGTTCAGTTTTGGATGCCTTTAGATCAGTCTTATCACTTTGATCTACTGATGACATATGGCCAACGCCAGGGCTGTGACCTGGTGTTGTGGGTTTGAATGCTGCACCAGAACGTTCATTACTGGAGCTAGTACCAGGTGCCTTTGGATCATCATCTTCACTGTCATCTTCATCTACAAGAATATGGCCAACTCCAGGACTGTTACCTGGTGTTGTGGGTTGGAAATCATCTTTGAAAGCAGTGACAGAATTGTCATTGTTGTGGCCAACACCAGGACTCTGACCAGATGTTATGGGTTTGAAATCATCTTTCACAGTAGTGACAGAGTTAGCCCCCGGTGTCTTTGGATGCCTAACACCAGGAGAACCGCTGAAGCTTGGGACCATAGGAGGGGTCATTTCTTTTCTGCCTGCCTTGGAATGGTGAACAGTCGGAATGTGAACTGGGGGTGAAGGGAGAGAAACGTTTTGATTATTTGCAGTGTTGTGGTGCAAGTTGGTATTCGTACTTTGGTTGGCCATTTCTTTTAGTGGCTCTATTTCATTGGTAACATGTTCCTGCTTATTCGTTTGCTTAATTGACCTTCCTTCAATAAACAGGATTTGGAAGCAGGTAACAAATGCAAGAATAAGGAAAGCGCATTTACATGTTTCGGCCATAGTTAACTATAGAAGAAAAGAGAGTGAAGGTTTTAATGTACGATGGTATGGAAAGGCTCGAGGAGCAATTCAAGTTGCAGCAAAGAGTAGTATTAGGAGAAGCAAAGATGATTAAGGTGCAAGCCACCACATTGAGAACAAGTCTTGGTTTGGAGTTGGTATTTATAGCCATAATAAGCTAACCCTGTGGCAATCCTCATCTCAAAACCCTGTTTGTGGACCTCAGAAAATGAATATAAATTTGGACGGTTTGTATGCTAAATGGTCCATACAAGTTTGACAATCGATCTTACAGATTTTTTCCAACTTTGCATGTCGCAAGCACTTTCACTACTGCTTATAATTATGAAGGCCATTTTGCTTTTCACGACACTTTGATGTATAGTAATTACTTTAGCATGTAAAATTAGACTTTGCAGAATTTCAATAAATGTAGGATTAGACATTGATATATTATGAAATATCATGCTCTCTTATATATAAGACGAAACGAATAATAGTGGGATTCATTGCAAGAATCATTCCAACTGTTTTTGAAATTAGTTTCGTCTAATATATTGACGAATTTATGCAGTATAATTTTTCAAAAATTTAAGGACGAGTAAGACTATCTCGTATAGCTTAAAGTCAGTACTTAAACTCTTTTTTGTGTTGCGAACAAGCTACAAATCCATTAGCTTGATAAAACTTTCCTTGTTAAGCCAAAAAATGGTAAATCGAAGTTATATTGCTTGTAAATTTCTTTGTCCAATCACATGCATAACACTCGTAGAAGCTTGTAGCTTGAGGCTTGATCCTTGATCCTTGACCTTTCATTGTGCTGAGATGTTGGTTTATTGTTTGAATACGTTACTAAGGGCGGCGATATAATTAAAATAAATACTTTTGACAATTAGGACTGAAAATGTGTCGATAGTCAAGTGCCTCCCCCCAC
>Ga0307515_10012975_pt1 | contig 15613 bp, 13 predicted proteins | sample 17_EM_MG_FD_194513 | JGI IMG/M metagenome (GOLD analysis project Ga0307515, IMG submission 194513) | Populus trichocarpa ectomycorrhiza microbial communities from riparian zone in the Pacific Northwest, United States - 17_EM | ecosystem: Host-associated > Plants > Roots > Unclassified | place... | reverse complement strand
TAGCAGGGCGGTGATCTCGACGTCACCGGCCGGGACGATCCGGTAGCCGGTCAGGCCGCGTTCGAGGCGCACGGGCTGGCTGAGCAGCGGCACCCGGACCTTGCGGGTGGCGCCGTCGACCTCCGCGCGGCCGGCGATGAAACCCCAGCCGCGGCGCAAAATCCGCTCCTCGCGGTGCAGCGCGTCGAGCGCGGCCAGCCGGTCGAACTCGGCCTTGCGCGGGGTCCGCTCGGCGTCGGCGATCCAGGCCAGGGGCTGCCCGCCGCGAGTGACGTCATACACGCGATCGCCGCCGGCCGGAGCCAGCTCGGCGAGGACGGCGAGTACGGTCGACGGCAGCATCGCGGACGACGGTACCGTGCGGCATGACTACTTTGCACGAAGCCTGGTCGCTGGCCGCGGACGAGAGCGGGCTAGCCATCGTGGCGACCCTGCGAGCCGCCGGCACGATCCAATCCTCGCTGGTCAACGCGGGGGTGCTGGCCCACCCGTCGACCGGCGAGCCGGTGCTGGCCTTCGTCACCTACGGCAAGGTCAAGCTGGCCAACCTGCGCGCCCGGCCGCAGGTCACCACGACGTTCCGCAAGGGCTGGCAGTGGGCGACGGTCGAGGGGACCGCCGAGCTGGCCGGGCCGGACGACCTGCGGCCGTGGCTCGACGCGGAACGCCTGCGCCTGCTGCTGCGCGAGATCTTCGCCGCCGCCGGCGGCAGCCACGACGACTGGGACGAGTACGACCGGGTGATGCGCGAGCAGGGCCGCACCGCCGTTTTGATCACCCCGACTCGGGTCTACAGCAACTAGCGCCGCTCAACCGGCCAACAGGCCGGGGCCGGGCCGGACGGTCATCGAGCCCTCGGCCCGGATCGCCGCACCGGGCCGCCGTGGTTAGCCGTGTTCCGCGAATTCCTGGCTGCCGACGCGCTCCCGGGTCAGCGGGCTGGCGAGCGGCTTGGTCATCTGCTGCGCCGTCAGGGTGAAGCCGAGCCGCTCGGCGAGCCGTAGCGCGCCGGCGTTGCGGCCGGGCACCGACATGCCCATCCGCGTGACTTGGCGGGCGGCCAGGTCGGCCGCCACGATGGCGATGGTCGCGGTGCCGTAGCCGCGGGAGCGGAAGGCCGGGTCGATGTCGAGCCGGAGGAGCCAGCCGTAGCCGGGCCTGTTCGGGTGGCACACGTTGTAGCAGACCCAGCCGACTTCGGCGTCGTCGGCGAACACCGCCCGCAGGACGACGCCCTCGGTCTCGAGCCCGTGCGGCAGCGGCTGCCAGATCCGCTCCTGCGCCGCCCGCGCCGACAGGCCGAAGTCGGCCATGGTCGCCGCGAGGTAGGACTCCATCCGGCGCTGGAAGTCGGCCGAGGTGATCGGGACCAGGGTCACCGGCGACTCGAGCGCGCCCGGGACGCTGTCCAGCGACCGGGCGCGCTGCTGCACGATGACCTCGAAGCCGAGCCGCTCGTACAACCGGCGGGCCACGTCGTTGAAGCCGAACACGTTCAGGCCTAGCCGGGAGACCCCGAGGTCGATCAGTTCGGACTCGATCGCCTCCATGATCGCCTGGCCGTGGCCCTGCCTGCGATGCTTCTCGTCCACCACGATCTCGTCGATCCAGGCCATCTCCGCCGCCGCGTGGCCGGGCAGGGACGCCCAGACCCAGCCGACCTCCACGCCGTCCACCCAGGCCGTACGCAGCAGGTGCCCCGGCGTCTTCGGGCCGTCCGGCAGGGACTTCGCCGTCTCTCGCTCGGCCCGCGTCACCGCCTCCCGCAGGGGCACCCCGTTGTACACGGCGAGGCTCTCCCCGTACTGGTGGATCATCGGGTCGCGGCGCCGCTCGAATTCCGCCATGGTCATCTCGAGAAGAGTCAGTGCTCCCATGCGGCGACTCTTTCATGTCCGGATCGCCCCGGACGACCGGTTATCCGACGCTCACCGGGTAGCGCACCACATTGCTCGTGCCGAACGCTCCGATCAGCGGCGTACCCGCGTCGTTGATCGTGTGTTCGATGCCGCCGCTGCCGTTCAGGAACACCGTGACCAGGTCGTGCAGGACGACGCTGGGCTTGGCCGGCACCTCGATCGCGGTCTGTTCGCGAATGTCCACGCCCTGGTTGAAGAAGCAGTAGACGCCCAGCCCCCACGCCTCGTGGGCATGCACGCGGCTGCCCACCCGGTACGACGCCCAGCCCTTGACACCGTCGTGCTGCCAGGCCGCCTGGCTCGGCGGGTCGTACGGCAGCTCGCTCTGGTAGAAGATCGTCCGGCCGCGCTCGCCGTTCCAGATCGTCTGATACCGCTGATAGTGCTCGACGAAAAGCCCGTACGCGGTGACGTCGTCGCCATTGATCACCACGCCGGTGTCGGCGGTGTTGACCTCCCAGCCGACGCCGTTGCCGTGGTCCGCCCGCCAGGCCCAGATGTTGTCGATGATCGTGTCGTCGGCGTGCACCGTGATCGACACCTTCGCCTTGCCCGCCCAGGGCCCGCCGACCCGGACGAAGACGTCCTGCAGCGAGATCGGGTTGCGGCTGTGGTCGCGGTGGCTGGACCGGTCACCGATCTCCAGCAGCGTGGCCGAGGACTTCGCGCCCGCGTCGACCAGCACGCCCGCGATCCGAACGCCGTCGACGTCGGCCACCCGCAGCACGGCGTCGCCCGAGTCGGTGGTCAGGCTGGGCATGCCGAGGCCGAGCACGACCGTGTTCGCCCGGGTCACCCGCAGCGCCCGCTCGAGCCGGTACACCCCGGGGGTGAGCAGCAGGTTCTTGCCGCAGGCCAGCGCCTCGTTGATGGTCCGGGCGCTGTGGCCGGGCTTGGCGATGAAGAACGTGTCGATCGAAACCGAGCTGCCCGCCTCGGTCTTGCCCGGTCCCCAGGTCGTGCCCGACGTGTTGCGCCGCAACGCCGGCAGGAACACCCGGTACTGGCCGTTGGCGTCCACATAGAGGTACGGCTTCTCGCGGGTCACCGGGCTGGTGGCGAGCACGGTGTACGGGTTAGTCGGGTAGTCGGCTGCCGGCGCACCGAGCACGCCCGAGAAGACCTGGTTCCAGACGCCGTTGGTCCACACGTCGCCGAGTTCGCTGTCGCGGGTCAGCCACTGCTGCTGGGAGCCGTTGATGGTGATGCCGTCGACCTTGGAGTCGGCGAGATAGCCACCGCTGGAGTACGCGCCGCCGCCCGGCTCGAGCCAGAGAATCCCTTTGACGTGTACCCGGCGCATCGGCGCGGCCTGCGAGACGGCCCACTGGTTGGACCAGTCGGTCGGGGTGATCGCCAGGTTCTCGGCCGAGCGCCAGAAGTTGGTGAGCGCGGTGATCCCGGACGGGCCGTTCGGGTCGGGTTGCGGGCCGACGGTGACGGCACCGGTGATCGCCACGTCCTCCGGCGAGGCACCGAGCCCGGCGACGGTGGTGTAGTAGCCGATCTTGGCCTTCACGTTGTAGGCGCCGGGCTTGAGCAGGAACGCGTACCGCTCGGGGCCCATCTCGTTGTGTTCCTGGAGCGCCAGGATCGCGTCGAACTTGGCCTGGATGTCGGCCGCCGGCGTCGACGGGTCGAAGACGAAGACGTTGGGGCCGAAGTCCGGCTCGTGGGTTCGCTGCGGCGCCCGGCTCGGGGCCGCCGCGACGGCCGAGCCGGGCGCGACGCCCAGAGCGGCGACCGAGGCTGTCGAAACGGCGGCGGCGGCGAGCACGCCGCGACGGGAGACTCTTTGGTCGGGAAGAACGCTCATCGGCCTGCCTTGTCGCAGAGCGGCCGGCGTGATCCCGAGGCGCCGAGAGAGCGTTCTCTCGCTCCAAAAGACCAACATCACGCCGTACCGAAGGGGTGTCGATGTTTCTATCTTGTAAAGCCTGGAACCGCTACCGGGCTGCCCTTTTACCCCCGGGTACGAAAGGGACGGACCACGGCCACAGGGGTTCATATCGCCGGAGTTTCGGAACTGGCTGACCGTTTCGGCGACCTCCCGATGGAGATACGGTGGCGGCATGTTGATCAGCGCCGGTTGCCCGGTGTCCGGGGCCTGGGCCCACCCGACGTCGATCACCGCCTTCGCGACGCGCGCCGAGGAGCTCGGGTATCACGGGCTGTGGACGTTCCAGCGGCTGCTCGTCGGCGCGGAGCAGGAGCTGGCGCCGGTGTACCGCAGCGTCCTCGACCCGCTGCTGACGCTCGCCTACGCGGCCGCGCACACCACCCGGATCCGGCTCGGCGTCGCGGTGCTCAACCTGCCCTATCTCTCCCCCGCCTACCTGGCCAAGCAGGCCACAACCCTGGACCTGCTCTCGGGTGGCCGCGCCGACCTGGGCCTGGGCACCGGCTGGTCCGAGCCCGAGTTCGTGGCGACCGGCTCCGAGCCGACGCCACGCGGTCGCCGGACCGAGGAATATCTGTCCGCGCTGCGCACCCTGTGGACCGACGAGGTCAGCTCGTTCGACGGCGAGTTCTACACCGTGCCGCCCAGCGTGATGGCGCCCCGGCCGGTGCAGCCCGGCGGGCCGCCGATCCTGCTCGGCGGCACGGCCGACATCGCGCTGCGCCGGGCCGGCCGGCTCGCCGCGGGCTGGGTCAGCAACAGCCGGGCCAGCCTGGACGACATCGCCCGCGGCACGCAGATCGTCCGGCGGGCCGCCGAGGAGGCCGGCCGCGACCCGGACGAGATCCGGATCATCGTGCGCGGCGTGGTGCAGGCCGGCCAGCGCGACGACAGTGTGCCCCTCTCGGGCGACTGGGCGCAGATCCGGGCCGGCGCCCAGCTCTTCGCGCAGGCCGGCGCGACCGAGCTCTTCTACGACCTCAACTGGGACCCGCTGATCGGCGCGCCGGAGGCCGACCCCAAGCTCGCCGGCGAACGGGCGGAGGAAATCCTGACCGCGCTGGCTCCCAACGACTGAAGTTCGTCCCGCATCCGTGTCAACTCCTTGGCGGCGGGCCGGCCGGCCGTGACGCTGAGCAGATGAACCACCGGCTGTCCGTCCTCATCGCCCTTGCCCTCGTCGCTTTGACCGCCTGCGGCGCGCCCACCGCCGCCAGCGACGGCACCGCCACCACACCAACGCCCGGCGGCAGCTCGCCGGTGCACACCGGGCTCGGCTCGGTCAAGGACGAAGGCGATATCCCCAACCCGTGCACGCTGCTCACCGACGCCGGCGTCGCCGACCTGACCGGCCGCGAGGTGAGCGCGACCGACGAGGACGGCGCCGCGCCGGGCGAGAGCACCCGATACTGCCAGTGGCAGCAGCCGAGCGGCCAGCTCGACATCTTCCTGAGCCGAACCAGCGAGGCGGACTTCAAGACGACGATCGCCGACGCGCAGCCGGTGGCCGGGGTGGGCGAGGACGCGTTCGCGCTGAGCGGGCATCTTTACGTGCTCTACGGCACCGTGCAGATCGACGTCTACTCCCGCGGCGACACCGAGGAGCGGAATCTCGAGGTCGAGAAGAAGGTGGCAAAGGTGTTGATCGCCAAGATTTGAGCTCTACGAAACGGCCCGGAGGTCATGCGGCAGGATGGCCCGCATGATCTCCCGCCCACCGCTAGCCGAGCGCCTAGACCTGCAACCACACCCCGAGGGTGGCTGGTTCCGCGAGACCTTCCGGTCCGCGACAACCATCACCCCGCAGGGGTACGACGGCCCGCGCGCCGCCGCCACGGCCATCCTGTTCCTGTTGAATCCGGGCGAGTCCTCGGCCTGGCACGTCGTGCGCTCCGACGAGCTCTGGTTTTGGCATTCCGGCGGCCCGTTGAGCTTGCGGGTCGGCCGGGACGCCGAGCCCGTCCGGCTGAGCCCCGACAATCCCCAAGTGCTCGTCCCGGCCGGCGTCTGGCAGAGCGCAGAACCGGCGGCCGACCAGCACGTCCTGGTGAGCTGCGTGGTGTCGCCCGGCTTCGACTTCACCGACTTCCGGCTGGAATGAGCCCCGTGGCCCCTTTCAGTGCCGCTTTCAGTGCCCGAACGAGAAGTAGTTCAGGTTCATGAACTCGTCGTCGCCGCTGCCCGCGAAGGTCACGAAGACCGTGTGCAGGCCCGAGACGGGGGTGACCGGCGCCGTCACGGTCTGCCAGTTCTGCCAGCCGCCGGTGTCGGTCACCCGCAGCGTCCCGACCGGCGGGTTCGACGGGGTGTCGATCCGGATCTCCATCTGGCCGCCGTCGTCCGACTCGGACGAGACCCGCGCGACGAGCTGGGTTGCCGGGGTGTCGCCGAAGTTCACGTTGTCGAAGCGGAGCGAGTCGCCGGTAGCGATCCAGCCGACGTCCTTGCCGCCGCCCACGTCGCCGGTGTCCTCGGTCTGCGTGCCCTGCTGCCCCGCCGCCGCCTCGGCTTGCAGCGGCGCATACGCGTCCACCCCGGCCGGAGTTGTCGGCGCGGCGGACGACGGCTCAGGATCCGCGCTGGACGGGGCGACCGGGGCGCTCGACGCGGTGACGGACGGCAAGGGCAGGGCCGCGGAGCCGTTCGCGGGCGTTCCGAAGCCCTGCAGGCGACCGATCAGGTAGCCCAGCAGCACGAGCGCGACGGCGGCGGCGACGGTGAGCACGCGCCGCCGGGTGGTGCTCGACCGCGATCGATAGACACCCGGCGGGGGCGGAGTGGACATGGTCATCGCCGACCAGGTTAAACGACCTCGGCGATGATCGACTCAGCCGGCGGCTCGGCAAAGTGACACGCCGTCCGCAGGTTCGGCGCCTTCTCCTCCAGCGCCGGGTCCTGGGTGGCGCAGATGTCCTGCGCCTTCCAGCAGCGGGTGCGGAACCGGCAGCCCGACGGCGGGTCGACCGGGCTGGGCACGTCGCCGGTCAGCCGGATGCGCTCCTTCGGCGGCACGCCGCGGACCACCCCGATGTCCGGCACCGCCGAGAGCAGCGCCTGCGTGTACGGATGCTGCGGCGCGCCGTACAGCGCGTCCCGCGAGCCCTCCTCGACCACTCGGCCCAGGTACATGACCGCGACCCGGTCGCAGAAGTGCCGGACCACGCCGAGGTCGTGCGCGATGAACACGAACGCGATGCCGAACTCCTTGCGGAGGTTCTCCAGCAGGTTCATCACCTGGGCCTGGATCGACACGTCGAGCGCGGATACCGGCTCGTCCGCCACGATGATCTTCGGCCGGGCGGCGAGCGCGCGGGCGATCCCGATGCGCTGGCGCTGGCCGCCGGAGAACTCGTGCGGGTACCGGTTGTAGTGCTCGGGGTTGAGGCCGACGACCTCGAGCAGCTCCTGGACGCGGGGCAGCTCGCCCTTCTTGTCCACCATGTGGTGGGTCCGCAGCGCGGTGCCGACGATCGTGCCGACGGTGTGCCGCGGATTCAGCGACGAGTACGGGTCCTGGAAGATCAGCTGGATCTCCTGGCGGTACGGGCGCAGCTGACGGTCCGAGTAGTGGGCGATGTCGACGCCCCGGTAATTGATCTTCCCGGCGGTCGGCTCCAGCAGCCGGGTGATCAGCCGGGCGGTCGTCGACTTGCCGCAGCCCGACTCGCCCACCAACCCCAGCGTCTCGCCGGCGTTCACCGTCAGGTTCACCCCGTCGACTGCCTGCACCCATTTGGTACCCCGGGAGAACAGGCCGTCGCCCTTGGCCTTGAAGTGCATGGCCAGATTTTCGAGCTGCAGCAGGGGCGCGTCCGCCACCGTGTTAATGCCCGACGAAGAGTTCTCAGTCGCAACGGTCATCGTCGTGGTCCTTACGGCAGCCGGGGCAGGACGTCGGTGCGGAACACCGCGTCGGGTTCCTTGAGGTGACAGCGCGATTTTCGGCCCGGGTCGGCGCTGCGCGAGACCAGGTCGGGCTTGAGCGTGCGGCATAGATCGCCGGACACCCGCTCGCGGTACTCGCAGCGGGGGTGGAACGCGCACCCGTTGGGCACCGCGAGCAGGCTCGGCGGCGATCCGGGGATCGGGTGCAACGGCTGCGGCTCGCCCGACAGCGCCGGGATGCTCTCCAGCAGGCCCCACGTGTACGGGTGCTGCGGGCTGCCCAGGATCTTGTCGACCGGGCCGTGCTCGATCGCGTTGCCGGCGTACATGACCAGGATGTCGTCGGCGATCTCGGCGACCACGCCGAGGTCGTGGGTGATGAAGACGACCGCCGAGCCGAAGTCCCGCTGCAGGTCGGAGATCAGGTCCAGGATCTGCGCCTGGACCGTCACGTCCAGCGCCGTGGTCGGCTCGTCGGCGATCAGCAGCTTCGGGTCGTTGACCAGCGCCATCGCGATCATCGCGCGCTGCCGCATGCCACCCGAGAACTCGTGCGGATAGTTGTCGACACGGCGCGTCGGGTTCGGGATGCCGACCCGGCCGAGCATGTCGATCGCCCGCGCCTTCGCCTTACGCTTCGTGACGTTGTGGTGCGCCCGGTACGACTCCATGATCTGGTCGCCGATCGTGAAGTACGGGTGCAGCGACGACTGCGGATCCTGGAAGATCATCGACGCGCCGACGCCCCGGAACTTCTGCAGTTCTTGCTGCGACATGCCGACGATCTGGGTGCCGCCGACCTTGATCGAGCCGGAGATCCGCGCCGTCTTCGTGTCGTGCAGGCCCATCACGGCCATGCTGGAGACGCTCTTGCCCGAGCCGGACTCGCCGACGATCGCCAGCGTGCGCCGCAGCGGCAGCGAATAGCTCAGGCCCTGGACGGCCCGGACCATGCCGTCGGCCGTCGGGAACTGCACCTGCAGATCGTCGACCTCCAGGTACGGCTCTTCGTTCGCGCCGCGGGTCCGCGCCGTACGGATGACGGTCTGTGGCGCCCGTACCGTTTGCTCGCTCATGCTGCTGCCGCCTCTGTGCTGGCCGACGTGGTGAGGAATGCGGTGCCGGCCGGGATCATCCGAGCCGAACCCGCGGGTCGAGGAACGTGTAAACGATGTCCACGACCAGGTTCATGACGACCAGCACGACCGCGCCGACCAGCACGCCACCCATCAGCACGGGCAGGTCGTACTTGCCGAAGGCGCGCAGCGTGAGCAGGCCGATGCCGGGCAGGCCGAAGATCGACTCGGTGAAGATCGCACCGGTCAGCTGGATCGCCAGGTCGATACCGAAGATGGTGGCCACCGGGGTGAGCGCCGCCCGCAGGCCGTGCCGGTACACCACGCGGCGCTCGCTGATGCCCTTCGATCGGGCGGTCCGGACGAAGTCCTGGCCCAGCGACTCGATCATCGAGGCCCGCGCGTAGCGCGAGTAGGCCGCGGCGTTGGTGATACCGAGGGTCAACCAGGCGGACAGCAGCCCGGTCGCCCACAACAGCGGATTATCCAGGAACGGATGGTATTCCGAATGTGGCAGGAACGTCGCATAGAGGGCGACCAGGACGGCGACCACGAAATACGGGATCGAGTTGACCACCATGGTCGTGCCCACCGTGATCCGGTCCAGCGGAGTGCCGCGCACCTGCGCCGCGATCGTGCCGGCCAGGATGCCGATGGTGAGGTAGACGAGCGCGCCGCCCAGCACGATGGAGATGGTCACCGGCAACGCTGCCCCGAGCAGCTTGGTGACCGGCTGGCCGAGCGAGTAGGAGTAGCCCAGGCAGGGCGCCGAGCAGTGCTGGACGGTCCCGCCCTGGTCGTAGTCGCGGCCGAGCACGATCCCCTTCATGTAGAGACCTAGTTGCTTGGCGGCGGGTTGGTCGAGGCCAAGGCTCGATTCGATGTCGTGCAGACGGTCGGGGGTGCACTTCGGGCCGCAGATGACACCGGCCGGGTCACTCGGGGCGAGGAAGAACAATGCGAAGCTGGCCACCAACGTGACGACGACGACGGAGAACGCGCTCAGCAGGCGTCGGAGGATATACAGCAGCACCGCAGGCTCCTCGATGTTACGGCGCGGGCTTGTGACCCGAGGTTACGCGGCCCCGGGTCGTTGCCCGGGTGCGAAAGAAATGGGGGGGTCGAACGAAAGAGAAAAGCTGGTGTTCCACGATGGCCCGGTCCGCCGAGGCGGGCCGGACCATCGTGGTCTAGCGGGTGAGCGTTAGCTCTTCAGGTACATGTTCGTGAAGAACGGCAGGCCCATGGTCGGGTCGCCGATAGCGCCACCGACGTTCGTGCCCTGGATGTTAGCCAGCTTGTCGTAGTACCACGGCAGCGCGACGTACATGCCCAGGATCTTCTGGTCGAGCGCGGCCCACTTGCCGGTCGCCTCTTCCGTGGGCAGGTCAGCCACGGCGTTGATCTCGGTATCCAACGTCTTGTCGCTCATCATGCCCCAGCTCAGGCCCGCCTCGAGCGAGCTGGACTCGAACAGCACCGGGAACCAGGAGGTACCGGTCGGCCAGTCGGAGCACCAGCCACCGGGAGACTGACCCATGTTGACTGCCTGGGAGTAGTCGCCCTTCTTGGTGCGCACGTCGGCCGTGGCGACACCGATCGCCTTGACCTTGAAGCCCGCGGCCGTCAGCGCCTGGCTGCGGATCTGGCTGACCTGCTGGGTCACCGGCTGGGTGTTGTCGTAGAACCAGCTGACCTCGAAGCCGAGCTTGCCGGCGGCCTCGAGCATCTTCTTAGCCGCGGCCGGGTCACCGGTGCCGGAGCCGTCCAGGTCGGGCAGCGGCGGGTACTTCACGTAGCCCGGGATGCTCGGCGGCATGATCGTCGAAGCCGGCTCGGCGGTGAAGTCGTTCTCGCCGGCCGCCTTGAACAGCGCGGCGTACGGGTACGCCTTGGCGATCGCCTTGCGCACCTCGAGCGGGATCTTGCGGGTGTCCAGCTGCCAGACGATCGTGCAGGCGCTGTCGCCCGTGATCAGCTGAGCCTTCTTGTCGCCGGTCAGCTGCGGGATCAGCGTCGCGTCGACGGGGTCGTACTGGACCGCGTTAGCGTCCGGGCCGTTGCTGGCCAGCACCTGCTGCTGCGCCTTGACGTGCTCGCCGCCCCACTTGAAGTCCCAGGTGTCGGGGTACTGGTGGCGGGCCGCGTCGGTGTTGGCGTCCCAGTACGTGTTCCGCTTCAGCTTGAGCTCGGTGCCCGGAGCGTACGTGTCGAACATGTACGGGCCGGTGGCCAGCGGGTGGTTCTTGTACTCCTGCTTCTTGTCCTTGGCCTTCGGGATGGGGGTGAACATCGGGAAGGACATGTAGAACGGCAGGTCGGTGAACGCCTTCGACAGGTGGATGATCAGGGTGTCGGTGCCCTGGGTCTCCACGCCGGAGTAGGTGTCGCCGCTCTTGTACGGGCCCTTGTACTTGTCGCCGTCCTTGAAGTACGTGTTCTGGTACGTCGGGCCGTTGGGGAAGACGTCGTGCGCGAACGAGCGCTTGATCGCGTACGCCAGGTCCTCGACCTTGACGTCCGTTCCGTCCTCGTACTTGATGCCCTGCTGCATCTTGAACGTCCACGTCAGCTTGTCCGCCGAGACGGTGCCGATGTCGGTCAGGTCGGGCACCAGAACGGGGCTGCCGTCACGGATCGTGAACTGCGTGGGCGTGCGGAAGAGCAGCTTGCTGATCTCGTTCGAGTCGACGTAGTAGATGTCCGTCGGGTCCATCGTGTTCGGCGTCGTCTCGGCAAGAACCGTGAGGTTGCCACCCTTGCGCGAGCCCGGAACCTCGGGCGCCGGGCCCTTGGCGGTCTTGTCGATGGCCTGCTTCGCGGTGCTGATCCCGGTGGAAGAGCCCCCGTTGCTGGTGCCTTCATTGTTGGACGACGGGCTGGAACAGCCCGCGATACCAACGGCCAGGGCGGCGCTCGCCGCCACGGCGAACTTGAATCGCCTTGCCATTTCTCCTCTTCTCATTTACTGGGCGTGACTACCGTCACCGTCGGGTGCGGGGATCGAATGCATCACGGATCGAGTCACCGAGCAGGCTCAGGGCCAGCACGAGGACGGTGATCGCGATCACGGGCAACCACAGGTAGAGGGGGTCCGCCCGGTAGTAGGTCTCGGCTGCGGCGATCGTCAGGCCCCAGGACGGCGTGGGCTCGGTGAGCCCGACGCCGAGGACGGTGAGGCCGGCCTCGGTCACGATGTAGCTCGGTAGAGCCAAAGATGTCGAGATGACGATGGGCGCTACCAGGTTCGGCAGCAGCTCCTTGAACAGCACGTTGCGGGTGGGCACGCCGAGCACCTTCGCGGCGGAGATGAACTCGCGCTCTCGCAACGAGAGCACCTCACCGCGGATGAGCCGGGCGAGGCTGGCCCAGCCGAAGAACGAGAGCACCAGGATGAGGGAGATGAACCGTACCTTCGCCGTCTCCTCGGCGGAGGCGCCACCGGAGTTGCCCACGAACATGGCGAGCAGCACGGCCGGGACGGCGATCGCGAAGAGCAGGTAGGGCAGGCTCAGGACGAAGTCGATGATCCAGGAGAGGATGCGGTCGGTCCAGCCGCCCACGAAGCCGGCGATCAGGCCAATGATGACGCCCATGATCGTCGTGAAGATCGTGACCGAGGTGGCGACGATCAGCGACGGCCGGGCGCCGTAGACCCACCGGGCGAACAAGTCACGGCCGAGCCGCGGCTCGACGCCGAACCAGTGCTCGCTGGTGGGGCCGATGGTCGGGAAGCCGTACTGGTCGATCAGGTCCTGATGCAGGGTCGTTGTGTCCTGCCCCTCGATCTTGACGAGGAGCGGCGCGAAGACCGCGATAAACACAAAGAAGACAAAGATCGCCGCACAAACCATCGCGACCCGGTCCTTGCGGAGCCGGGCCAGGGCGATGGCCGTCGGGGACTTACCTCGGGTCGAGATCTTCTTCCCGGGCGTGGCATCGGTTGGCGCCGTCATGGCGTCGGTCGAGGCAGGAGTCCTCGTGAGCGCTGCTTCCTCGATCATGGGTTCCACGCGTTGTCACCTCCATCGGACACAACACCTCCACGTGTGTCGTGCGTGAGAGGTATTCGGATGCTGCGGTTGGGAACGTAGTCGCCAGATCGGCTGTAGGAAATGAGTTGACGCATCGAATGAATAACAGCTGTGACCCAACACCCTATGACGGCCGTCACAAGTCCGTCTCGCCCATACTGACCAAACACCCACTAGCGGACCGAAGACGTACTTTTCGGCGCGCCGTTTTGTCCAGGTTCGAGCCACCCGGTATGACGTGCGGTAATGGGTAGAGTTCCCACAGTAGTTTTGACGGAAATCCGTCTCCGGGCCGCAGGTGTTTCCAGGAGGTTTCCGGAAGCTGAAAGCCGGACCCGGAACGTCCGGCGGGCAGGGCGGACGACGGGAAGATCTCCGGTGGACCGACGAACGAAGGCGGAAAACCACGGCGAGAGGCCCCACAGGCCGGACAGTCTCGCTCCCGCGACACGACTCTGGGAAGTCGCTGGGTAGGGCCGGGCCGACTCTGTCGCCCGTCGATGGCTCGGCGCCGGACCCGCAGCGCAATGACTCGCGCCAATGTCATTTCACGGTATGCCGGCCACCGAATCGCCATTGAACCCGCTTCGATCCAGGCCGCGGGAACGCGGGACGACCGGGCGAGGCGCGCACATCCGGGGCGCGCCACGGCCGCCATTTCACCGGCCGAGCCGAAGCGGGGCCTCCGCATCGCCGCACGCGGGGCCGCACGCGCATTCCCGCGAGTTACCGCCCTCGATGCCGGCGCCCCGGCCTTCGCCGTCGGCACCCCCGTCGCAGCGGCCCGACCTGGGCATCCACGCCACTCCGGCGGCCGGCCGAGCCGCTCGCCGGGGCGTTGGCCACACCCGGCGCGGTGGTGCGCAGCCGCATCAGGAATACCGTTTTCGGCCCGCCCAGGCAGGCCCGCAAAGACAACCCGCCGAACCGCTCCGCGGCCCGACACATAGACGATCCGGTACGTGAAATCCTGGTGATTATCGATGGCCCGGAAGCCGCCCCGGCCAGCCTCGGCAATCCTCATGAATTCACTATCGCCGAGTTCGCAGAAGTTGTGTTGCGTATCACCGATTCCCGCCCTGCGGTGGAATACCACCCATTACCGGCAGAACCACCTGAGCCCGCCCGCGCCCCGATATAACGACGACTATCTAAGCAGCGCCCGAACCCGCAGCGCCGTAGCCGTGGGTGCGGCGATGACCGCGTAGGTCATCGCCGCACCGACGGAACCCTTACCGCACTGCTTCGAAGAACCTCGAGCCAGGGGTACCGACGCCGGTTTCGTCGTCGTAGCCCTTCTTGCTGTGGATCGTGCTGGTCTGTACGTCGATAGCCTGCAACAGGTAGCTGCGGCCCCCCGACGCGTCCACGGAGTTGACGAAGTTCGTCCGGACCTGCAGCACCGGACTGGTCGGCGCGACGATGTCCCGGACCGCCGACGTGCCCAGCATCCGGTAGTACAACGGGTTGACGAAGCCCAGCGACCGGTGCGCCTTCTGATCGGCGACCGCGATCACGCCGGCCAACAGCGGCGACGAAAGGCTGGTGCCGCCGATCCGGTACTCGTCGTAGTACGTCCCGTCGGGGAAGACCTGGGTCTGGCCGACCAGGAAGCCGGTGTTCGCGTCACCGGCCATCGAAATATCCGGGACCGCCCGGTGCGGCGTGCCACCGAAGTACGTCGAGATCGACGCCGGAACCCGGCCCTTCTGATAGAACGGCTGCTCGAACAGCACGCTAGTGCCGCCACCACCGCCGGAACTGTAGGCCGGATCGCCCCACACGCCCGAAGTGAGCGTGGAGTACGCGTTCTGCCAGCCGTACTCGAAGACCCGCGCGCCGGACTTGTCGATGCCGACGCTCGTGCCGCCGACGCCGGTCACGAACGGCAGGTCAGCCGGGAAGTCGACCGTCTTCGTGGCGGGAGTCGCGCCGCCGTTGGTCTCGTCACCGGCGTCGCCGCTGGAAAAGTTGACCGTGATACCGGTCAGCGCGGCCTCGAGGGAGAAGAAGCGGTAGTAGTCCACCGCCGCCTGCCCGAGGTCGTCGATGCTGTCCGTGCCGGTGCCCCACGAGTTCGTCACGATGTCGGCGACGTGGTTGTCGATCGTCGACGCCCACGCCTCGTCCAGGCCGCTGTTGCAGTCGGCGCCGCCCACATAAACGATGTTCGCGCCCGGGGCCATCGCGTGCACCGCCTCGATGTCCAGCGTCTCCTCGCCGTACCAGCCGGCGCCGCCGCAGTCCTCGACCGAGTTGTAGCCGTCCGGCGCCGGGGTGATCTGCCGGAACTGGCCGTTCTTGAACGCCGGCAGCCCGTGCTTGCTGTTGTACTTCTTGGTGTCCGCAACGATGGTCGGGGAGGCGAACGCGTCGGTCACCGCCACGGTCACGCCGCGCCCGTCGATGCCCTTACGCAGCAGGTCGCTCTCGCCGTACGCGGACTGGTACTGCTTGGGCTCGTAGCCGCAGACCGCGTACGGCTGCTTCTTGCCGTTCGCGGCGGGCTGGTCGGTAGCGACCTTCTGCCCGTAGTAGGCGGAGCAGGGGGTGCCGGCCCGGAAACCGGCGTCCGGGCCGGGCAGGGTGTCGGCCGGCTTCTTGAGCGCGGCGCCCTGGTCGATGCCGAGGATGCCGGAGATCAGGCCGGTCACCGCGGCCGGAGTGTCCGCGGGCAGCGAGAGAGCGGTGCTGTTCGCGCGGACCGTCTGGCCCTGGTAGGTGTAGTTGCGCACCGTGGTCCCGAAAACCTTGTTGACCTGGGCGGTGGTGCCGGCCGCCTCGATGTACAGCCCGCCG
>Ga0307515_10012974_pt1 | contig 15613 bp, 17 predicted proteins | sample 17_EM_MG_FD_194513 | JGI IMG/M metagenome (GOLD analysis project Ga0307515, IMG submission 194513) | Populus trichocarpa ectomycorrhiza microbial communities from riparian zone in the Pacific Northwest, United States - 17_EM | ecosystem: Host-associated > Plants > Roots > Unclassified | place... | reverse complement strand
GGTGAGCGGGGTCTTACCGCACGCGGCGGGGCTCGGGAAGCGCACCTTCGCCACCTTGTCGGAGACGCGCACCTCCTCCAGGCCACCGAGCAGCTTCTCGGCGCGGCGGGCCATGTTCTGCGCCGCGACGGTCTTGGTCGCCTTCGCCCGCATCTTGTCGGCCTGCGCCATCAGGGCGCCCGCCTTCTTCTCCGCGTTGGCCCGCTCGCGGCGGCGCCGGCGCTCGTCGGTCTCGCGCTGCGCCAGATACGTCTTCCAGCCCACGTTGTAGACGTCGAGGGTGGCCCGGTTGGCATCCAGATACCACACCTTGTTGACCACCGCGTCGAGCAGCTCCACGTCGTGGCTGATCACCACGAGGCCGCCCTTGTGCTGCGCCATGTAGCCGCGCAGCCAGGTGATCGAGTCGTGGTCGAGGTGGTTGGTCGGCTCGTCGAGCAGCAGGATGCCCTTGCCGTTCTGGCCCGAGTTGGCGAACAGGATCCGGGCCAGCTCGATCCGCCGGCGCTGGCCGCCGGAGAGCGTGCCGATCGTCTGGGCGAGCGCCCGGTCGGGCAGCCCGAGATTGGAACAGATCCGCGCGGCCTCGGCCTCGGCCGCATAGCCGCCCAGGCTGGCGAACTGGTCCTCGAGCGAGCCGTACCGGCGGATCAGCTTCTCGTCGGCGCTCTCCTCGAGCTGGACCTCGAGCTTCTGCATCTCGTTGAGCAGCACGTCCAGGCCGCGGGCGGACAGCACCCGGTCGCGCGCGGTGACGTTCAGATCGCCCGTACGCGGATCCTGGGGTAGATAGCCCACCTCGGCCGTGCGGGTAAGTGCGCCGGTGTAGGGCTCGCCCTCGCCGGCCAGGACCTTGAGGCTGGTGGTCTTGCCGGCGCCGTTGCGGCCGACCAGGCCGATCCGGTCGCCCGGCTGGACGCGCAGCGTGGTGTCGGACAGCAGGATGCGGGATCCGGCGCGCAGTTCCAGTCCGGTGGCGGTAATCATGGGGTTTGCTCTCGCTCTCGAAGGACGTAAGGCTGACTCAGGGCACGCGAAAGCGCCGGCCGGGAGAACGGTCGGCGCGGGGCGGGTCAGTCTTCGCAGAGCAGCACTCGTTCATACTACCGGGCAGCGGGCAGCGCCTCCCACCCGATTAGCCGGCAAGATCATCGGGTACTCGCCCAGCACGCGTGCCGACCGGCCTCAGTGAGGATGAGATGGAACTCAACGACGACGCCAACATCGACACCAGTCAGATCGATGACGAGCGGGGTTCCGGCGGAGGCGGCGGCTTCGGCGGCCTGCCGATCGGCGGCGGCGGGCTCACCGGCATCATCATCACCGTCGTGATCGCGCTGGTCGGCGGCTACTTCGGCATCAACCAACTCGGCGGCGGCAGCGGCGACTCGACGCAGAGCGGCGACAACACCACCCTGTCGCAGGAGTGCTCGCAGTCGGACGCGCTCAAGCAGCTCGACTGCCGCAACGTGCTCTATGTGAACTCGATCCAGGCGTACTGGACGGACGAGCTGCCGCAGAGCTTCGGCGACAAGTACAAACCGGCAAAGACCGTGTTCTTCTCGAACGCCGTGCGGACCGGCTGCGGCAACGCCGACTCGGGCACCGGACCGTTCTACTGCCCCTCGGACGACCGGGTCTACATCGACCTGACCTTCTACAAGCTGCTCGCCGACCAGCTCGGCGCGCCTGGCGAGTTCGCCCAGCCGTACGTGCTCGCGCACGAGTACGGCCACCACATCCAGGATCTGGTCGGCACCGAGGCGAAGATGCGCCGCGACCAGGAGCGCAACCCGTCCCAGGCGAACAAGCTGTCGGTCAAGCTCGAGCTGCAGGCCGACTGCTATGCGGGCGTGTGGGCCAAGGGCGCCACCGGCACGACCGACTCGAGCGGCAAAAAGATCTTCAAGTCGATCACCGCGCAGGACATCCAGGAGGGCCTGGACACCGCGGCGAAGATCGGCGACGACACGCTCCAGCAGCGCAGCGGCGGCACGATCAACCCGGCCGAGTTCACCCACGGCACGAGCGCCCAACGCCAGCAGTGGTTCGCGAACGGTTACAAGTCGGGCAACCCGAAGGCCTGCGACACATTCGCTACGGGCGCGGTCTAAGGAGCCCCGCTCAGGCGGCGGGCTCTTTGATCAGGACGCGGACCGCGCGGGCCTGGGCGATCGCGGCGACCAGGACCGCGTGCCGCGGCTCCGGGACGTCGAGGAACCGCTCGGCGCGCAGGTCGGCCACCGGCTTGAGGGCCGGCGTGGCCAGGATCGCGTCCACCGCCGTCCGGTCACCGCCGGCCACCACGGCGCTCAATGTGCGTACAGAAGGAAGGAGAAGGCGCGCGACGATGCCGGCGCCGTCGGCAGTGGCGGCCTTGGCCTGATTGTCGCGGCGGCGCGCGAAGCGCTGCTGCGACCAGCCACCCGCGGCGGTCCGCCCCTGCACATAGTGCGTGTCGACCTTAGAGACGACCAGGTCGGTCCCGTCCGCGATGCCGACCGCGACGGCGCCCTTGCGCGCCAGCAGCAGCCCGATCCGCCTCGGCTCGAGCGCCGCGGCGATCAGCGCGGTGAGATCGGTGGCCGAGCCTTCAAAATCGGCCACCGCGCCGTCCTCGGCGACGATCGACAAACCCTTCTCCGCGTACGGGCCGTGCCGGGTCGCGAAGTTCTCCAGCCAGCGCGGCAGCCGCTCGGGGGCGACGTCGACCCACCGTCCCCCGCCCGCCGCCGGCCGCCCGCTCATGAAACGACAGTAGCGGTGGCATGATCACACCATGACGCGCCCGCCGTCCGACGAACTCCTCGACCGGCTGGTCCGGATCTTCAGCGCGGCCCGGGAGCCCGACCGCGCCGTGAAGGCGGCCGCGTACATGAGAGATCAGTTCGCCTTTCTGGGTTTCTCGATGCCGACCCAGCGAGCGCTGGCCCGCACGGTGGTGGCCGGCCTGCCGACGCCGACCGAGGACGAACTGCGCGCGACCGCGCTGGCCTGCTGGGCGCTGGAGGAACGCGAATACCAGTACTTCGCGTGCGATTTCCTGCGCACCCACCACACCGTGCCCGGCCCGGAGTTCCTCGAGACGGCCCGCACGCTGATCACCACGAAGTCCTGGTGGGACACGGTCGACCCGCTGGCCACCCGGTTCGTGGGCAGCCTGGTGCGGCGGCTGCCGGCGCTCCGCGAGCGGATGGACGAGTGGTCGGCGGAGAAGAACATGTGGCTGGTCCGCACGGCGATCCTGCACCAGATGCACTGGGGCGAGGCGACGGACACCGACCGGCTGTTCGACTATTGCACCCGGCAGGCGGGCCACCGGGACTTCTTCGTCCGCAAGGCGATCGGCTGGGCGCTGCGCCAATACGCCTGGACCGACCCGGACGCGGTCCGCAAGTACGTCGCCAAGAACCGTGCCGTGCTGTCCCCGCTGTCGGTCCGCGAGGCCAGCAAACACCTCTGAGGGTCAGAGCAGCATGAATGCCAGCACCGCGATGACAGCGCTCGAGACCAGCGCGGTGATCAGCTGAGCCCGCCCGCTGGTGAGCAGCCGCCCGGCGAGCGCGCCGCTGCCCGCGATCAGCAACTGCCAACTAGCCGAAGCGAGGAAGGCACCGACCACGAACCAGGCACCGCCGCCAGTGCCCCCACGCCCCAGCACGAGTGCCGCGAAGTACACCACGGTGGCGGGATTGAGCAGGGTCAACCCCAAGATTCCCGCGTACGCGGTGAGGGCGGTCGTCGGGCGTTGGGCCCGCTCGGTTGTGGCACTCCGCTTGCGCAGCGCCGCCCAGGCGGTATGCCCCGCCAGAAGCAGCAGAACACCGGCCGCGACCCAGCGCAGCGGCGTGGCGATCGGCGCGATGAGGCCGGCGAGCGCCGCACCGCCGACCACAGCCACCAGCGCGTAGATTCCGTCCGCGGTGGCCGCGCCCAGCCCCGCCGCGGCCCCGACGCGCCACGACGTGCGCGCGCTGAGCCCGGCGATCAGCACTCCGATGGCACCCACCGGCACGGCGACGCCATAGCCGGCGACCACGCCGGCCAGCAACGCCCCGCTCACAACAGCTGCTGAGAAACCGCCATCCGGTCGGCGCCCCGCTGCTGTCGCGTGGCCCGGACGGCCGCGGCGACAGGACGGGATCGAAGTTTGCTCAGCATGGTCACGCAAGAATGGTGGCCTGCCCGGCCCGCCCAGGCCACCGATTTACGCCCGGTCACCAGGTTTCCGGGTCGGCTGAGGCGTCTCCGGTTCCGCTGAGGCGAAGTAGTCGCGCAGCCGTTCGGCGTACGGCAGGCGCTCCTCGGCCGAGACGAACTCGGGATCAGGCCGCGAGCCGTAGAGGTTGTCGCCGGCGTACCGCGGGTAGACGTGCGCGTGGTAATGCCAGACTTCCTGATGGCCGGCCGGTTCGTTGTGCTGGCGCACCGAGGTGCCGGCGCAGTCGTAGGTCCGCCGGATGCCGATCGCGACCTCGCGCACCAGGTCGTGCACGGCATGCCCGGCGCCGGCGGGCAGGTCGTAGAGGTTTTCGTGGTGGCCGTCGGGCACGACCAGCACGTGGCCATGGTTGTTCGGCCACCAGCGGGGCGCGATGAAGGCCGTCGCCAGCCCGTTGCGCCGGACGATGTCGCGCTGGGTGTTGATCCGTTGCTGGTCGTCGCGCCCGGCGACCAGCCGGCAGAACGGGCACTCGTAGCGCTCCGGCTCATGGTTGAACACGACACTCCCCCTGGCTGGAAGTCCGGACTCGCCTGGCTGGAAGTCCGGATGGTAGCGAGCCGGGCGGCCGGGACCGTCGGCTGGCTGACTCCTCCGCGGCACGGATAGAGTTCGATCATGGGTGTGGTCGGCGAGCTGATTCTGATCCGGCACGGGCAGAGCGCCGCCAACGTGGCGTTTCCCAAGGCGGATGCGGCCGGGCTGGTCGATTCGGGGATCACCGGCCGGGACGCGGATGTCGAGCTGACCGCGGTGGGCCGCGCGCAAGCCGAAGCCATCGGCCGCTGGCTGACCAAGCTGCCCGATGCCGACCGTCCCCAGGTGGTGGTCACGTCGCCCTATCTGCGGGCCCGGGAGACCTGGCGGATCGCCGCCGAGACCTCGGGTCTGGAGTTGCCCGCCCCCAGCACCGACGACCGGCTGGTCGACCGGCTGCTGGGCGACCTCGAGATGCTCACCCGAGCCGCGATCGCGGAGCGCTTCCCCGACGAGCCGGAACGTTGGAAGCAGACCGGCGAATACCACTACCGGCCGCCGGGCGGGGAGACCTTCGGCGACGTCGCCGGGCGCCTGGCGTCATTGCTGGCCGACCTCAACCACGACCACCCGGGCGAACGAGTCGTGGTGGTCGCCCACGACGCGGTCGTGCTGATGATGCGGTACGTCATCGAGGGCCTGGACTGGGACGCGATCGCCGCGGTCGCCCGAACCGGCCACGTCCGCAACGCCTCGATCACCCGCTTCGACGGCACATCGGGCCACCTGGTGCTGGACGTCTACAACACGATCGACCACCTGCCGCCGACGCCCTGACACCTACTCGATGACGTCTTCCAGGCCCCGGGGATCGGGGAAGTCGCGGAAGAGCACAATATGGCCCTCCCGGATCCGCAAGATCTGGATGGACGTCGCGGTGAATGACCGGCCCGTCGTGGTCACGGTCCCCGTCGTGCGCATCTCCACGATCACCACCTCCGGATCCTGGGTCTGGTAGAACTCCGCCACCTCGAAGTCCTCCAGCCGCAGCGGCGACGCCAGGACGCGCCGCGAGTACGCGCGGATCGCCTCGCGGCCCTCCAGGCGCACCGGTGCACCGGGCGGCCCCGCGAACGGCACCTCGATCACCGCATCGGGCGCGAACAGGTCGGCGAAGCCGTCGGCATCACCGTTCAAGAGCAGGTGGCGACGCCGGGCAAGGACGTCGGCGGGCGTGGTGGATGGCATGTGGCCTTCTTTCGCTCGTTCATTGGACAAGCGTCCAATGAACGACTGTACGCCGGTAGAGTGCGGCAATGACCACTCCCCGGCCCCAGTCCCGGGCCGAGCAGCGTCGCCGCACCGAAGCCCGCATCCTCGACGCCGCCGGCAAGGTCTTCGTCGCCCACGGGTACGACCGGACCACCATCCGGGCGGTGGCCTCGGCCGCGGGAGTCGACAGCGGCCTGGTCACGTATTACTTCGGGTCCAAGCAGGAACTGTTCCGGCGGGTGATCGACACCGCCCCGGTCCCCGAGGTCAGCGGAGCACCCGGGGAGGCGGTTGAGCAGATCCTCGCCGCGCTCGCCGTCCGGCTGGCAAGCGAGCCGGTCGCGTCGCTGGCCCTCTTGCGCTCGGTGCTGACCAACCCCGAGGCCGCCAGCGCCGTCCGCGGCGGCGCGGCCCGCTACCAGGCGCAGATCACCCAGGCCGTCGCCGGGGACGACGCAAGCCTGCGAGCCGCGATCATCAGCGCCATCACCCTCGGCATCACTGTCTCCCGGCACCTCATCAAGTCCGACGAACTCGCCACCGCCGACCCGGCACAGGTCATCAGCCTGCTGCGTCCCTGCATGCTCGCGCTGACAGCCGACCCCGGCTCCAGCGAGCCAGTCTGATCGAGCCCGGCTCGCTGCCGCCGAAACCGATCCACCCAGGTCGTGGCCCACTCCTCGGACCGGTCAAGGACACCTGATCCAGTTTTCAGGCGGTGTCGACAGGACCTGCCTTTGCTGGCAAACGGACAGCGGTCTCGCCGCGGGGCCGGTAGGGCCGGTAGGGCCCAAACATGTTCGTGGGACAGAGATGCCTCCCGGCCCTGGTGGGCCAATGGCTGACCGCAGCGGCGATGTCGTCCGGGCAGACCGACTACAAACTTGCCGGGCGAGATCCGCCATTGCCAGACATCGCGGCCACGTGCCACAGGCCCGCGACTTGGCGCAGCACGGGGTTGGACTTGACCGGTCAACTGCTTCGAGCATGTTGAGCGGTCACTCGCGACTCGCGTCACGAACGGTCGCGTCGACGCAGGCCTGTCGAGGCGTGGTCACGGCGAGGTCGGCCGCCGCAACTCTCGAGAGTCCGATGTGGTCGGACGGCCCAAGCGCAACGCCCGGAATCGTCGCCGGATCGATTTACGCCTTCATGCGCTCGAGCAGTGGCCACTGTGGTCGGTCAGCCATGGCCGGACTCCTCGAAGGCCGCCCACGGGGCCGGTTCGCGCACGACGTCCCGCGCGGCCCGCCCGATGAATCGCCCCTGTCGATCAAGGCTCATAGCAAAAGGCCCTATGAGACATCTGCAAGGATTCCCTGCGTGCTGCTGTCAACGCCCGGATTGGGGGACGTGATCAGGGCCGTTTCGGGCAGCAAGCTGCGGTGGTGACGACGCGGATGTGTCGCCCGGCCACGGTATTGCGATCAGCTGCGGGGCCAACGAAGCAGAAGACTCTTATCCGGGCAGTTCCTCGAAGATTCCTGCGCCGTCCACCATCCTTTCCGCGTGGCCCTCGACCCCCGCGCGTAGATGATCCGCGGGTTCACCTCGCGAATGTCGTCCACGTCGATGCCCGGCTTGCGCCGGGCCCGATGTCAGGGCTCGGGTCGCCCTCGACAGCGGTGGAACCCTTTCAGGTCAACAGGTTTCTGGCCACGCCCGCTGGAACACCGAAGCCGGCGTCAATGCCCCGCACCACCCAACCCGAGCCGCCAAGGCCCGCACCAGCGAGGCCTAGGCCGCGTTTCATATGTCGCGGAGCCACTGGTTGATGACGGCGATGGTGACGGTGGCTTCGAAGCGGACGGCGAGTTTGTCGTAGCGGGTGGCCATTGCGCGGTGTTGCTTGAGCTGGTTGATGCCGCATTCCACGGCATGGCGCAGCCGGTACTCCTGCGGGTCAAAGGCGGGCGGCCGCCCGCCTTCGGACCCCTTGGCCTTGCGGTGCGCGTCCTGATCGGCCTTGCTCGGGATACACACCCTGATCCTGCGGCGGCGGGCATACCCGCAGTTGCTCCGGTCGGTCTTCGGTTTGCTTGGTCGCAAACCGAACTACCGGAGACCTCTTCAGTTATCGATCACCGCCACGCCGACACCGTCAACGCCTTACGAAACACGCGCTAGCCCACCAGGGCCCCACACCACCCAACCCTCAGCCCATCAAGCGTCGCCGAGGCACGGCGCGCCAGCCGCTGGCACGCCCAACAGGGCGCATGTAGTCGGCGCGGAGGCCCAATCGCACTCCGTGGGTGGGGCGTCGGCGGGTCACTCGGTGTCGCCCCAGGCCTGGAGTTGCTCGACGACCGTGCGGTCGCCGTCGATTCGGAGGGTTTCGAGTGGCGTGCGGCCGAACAGCACGAGCAGGATGTCGCTTGCGCTGCCGTGGATCGTGGCGATCGGGTCTCCGCTCGCCGGCGGGTCGACTCGGGCGCCGGCTGCGGTCAGGTCGAGAGTCCAGGACGGGCCCTCGGTGCAGGCGAACACGATCCTCGCCGGGCGGTGTGGCCACGCCCCCTCCGAGCCGTAGGTGACCTGCAGGAACTCCGCCACGCCGTCGACCGCGGCGGTGGCCGGGATCGGCTCGGGCTTGCCGATGGTCTGCTGCGCGTCCCACGCGTGCACGGCCGCCTCCTCGACCTGGTGCCGGGCGACCGCGCCGGCGGTCTGCGGCGCGCCGGACTCGGGCCACCACGTCCAGCTCAGGGCCGCCGCGCCGGTCTCCTCGAGGGCCGCCAGCAGCAGCCGGGTCGACTCGGCGGACCACTCGAGCAGGTCTCCCTGCGGCTCCGGGTCGCCGACCAGGTCGCGGGACGGGGGGCCAGCCGCCTCGCCGGCGCGCACGACCACCGACCAGAAGCGCTGCACCTGGCCCAGGTGGATGACCAGGTCACGCAGCGACCACTCGGGGCAGCCGGGCACGCGCGCGTCGAGCTCGGAGGCTGCGGCGACCGCCTCCCGCAGGGCCGTCGACCGCTCGTCGACCAGGGACAGGAGCTCGGTGTGCGACGGGGTCTCAGTCATGCCGATTTTCTATCACCGGGGTACGACAGAAAAGGAACACGAGGCGTCGGTGCGGTCCAGCAGCTCCTGGATGACCTCCTCGTCGCCCGAGGTGTCGATCGCCAGGTGCGGGGTGCGGCCGTAGAGCGCGAGCAGCAGGTCGCCGGCGCGCCCGCTCATCGTGGCGATCGGCTTGCCGGTCTCTCGCGGGATGACCTGCACGCCGCTCGCGGTCAGGTCGAGCAGCCAGAGCATCGGCGGGTCGCGCCGCACCCGGCCGCCGCCCGCCTCGACCGGGGTCATCGAGGCCCGCAGCTCGATCTGGGCGGGCGGCAGCGGCCACGGACCCTGGCCGGCCAGCCGGTGCCGGACGAACTCGTCGATGCCGTTGATCGCGATGTCGTCGGGGACGGGCTCGGGCCGCCCGATGCTCAGCTGCGCGTCGTACGCATGCACCGTGGCCTCTTGCAGCTGCCGGCGCGCGACATGCCGGGCAGTCATGGACCGCCCGGACGGGGTCGCTCGACGGCGGGTCGCGACGTCGGGGCCGGCCGAGCGCAGCGCGTGTGCGAGCAGGAAGGTCGATCGCTGCAGCCACCGGTACAGGCCGCCCTCGTTCGCCGTGTCGGCCGCATAGATCGACTCCGGCACCGCCCAGCCGGGGATCGCCTCGGCCCAGGCGCGCTGCATGGTGCCGACGTGGAACATCAGGTCGCGCAGGGTCCGGCCGGGACGCTCGCGCACGCGACCGTCGCCAAGGGAGATGGCCGTCAGCATCATCGCCGTGCGCTGCTCGATGTGCGACACCAGTTCATCGAAGGTCGGGGGCCCCGTCATCCGATCTGTCTACCACCGGCCGCGCGGATGAATCGAGGGCCGACCCGCCAACAATGAACGGACGAATCGCGGGCCGGGTCGGCGAAGAGAACCGCGGAATCCGGCGGACGGGGCACCCGGTTCGCAGGCCAGCCCGGTAAGCAGCACGGACTGCACGAGAGCACGAAAGATGCCGCCGGGCGAACCCGGCGGCATCCCTTTTGTGGCTATTCGCGTCAGACGTTGAAGCCCAGCGAACTCAGACGTTGAAGCCCAGCGAACGGAGCTGCTCGCGGCCGTCGTCGGTGATCTTGTCGGGCCCCCACGGCGGGAGCCACACCCAGTTGATCCGGAAGTCCTTCACCAGTCCGCCGCCCGGGCCCTGGGTGAGCGCCTGGCGGGTCTGGTCCTCGATGACGTCGGTCAGCGGGCAGGCCGCCGAGGTGAGGGTCATGTCGAGGGTCACGATGTTGTCGTCGTCCACGTGGGTGCCGTAGACCAGGCCGAGGTCGACCACGTTGATGCCGAGTTCGGGGTCGACGACGTCCTTCATCGCTTCCTCGACGTCGGCGATCGCCGCCTTGGAGACCTCGACACCACCCACGGCAGCCTCGGCCTCCGGGGAAGGTGTCACGGCCGCGTCCACAGCGGTCTCTTCGAGAGTCTTGTCGGTCATGCTGTCACCTCCGGGCTCACGCCCACACCGGCGCGCACCGCGGCGTCCTTGAACGCCATCCACGGCAGCAACGCGCACTTGACCCGGGCCGGATAGCGCGCCACGCCGGCGAACGCCACCCCGTCTCCGAGCACTTCCTCGTCCGGCTCGACCTGCCCGCGCCCCTGCATCAGCGCGACGAAAGCCTCGTGCACCGCGAAGGCCTCCGCGGCCGACCGGCCCTGCAACAGCTCGTGCAGCACCGAGGCGGAGGCCTGCGAGATCGAACAACCCAGGCCATCGTACGAAATGTCCGAGATGGTCGAGCCGGCCATGGCGACCCGGAGGGTCACCTCGTCGCCGCAGGTGGGGTTCACATGGTGCGCCTCGCCCTCGAACGGAGCACGGAGGCCGCGCCCGTGCGGGTGCTTGTAGTGGTCCAGGATTATCTCCTGGTAGAGCTGATCGATCATCAGGCGAACACCTTCCGGACCTGCTCGATGCCGCGGGCCAGCGCGTCGATCTCGTCGGTCGTCGTGTACAGGTAGAACGAGGCCCGGGTCATCGCCGCGACACCGAACCGCGCGCACACCGGCCGGGCGCAGTGGTGACCCACTCTGACCTCAACGCCGAGATCGTCGAGAATCTGCCCGACATCGTGCGGGTGTACGCCGGCGACGTCGAACGACACCGTGCCGCCGCGCCCCTCCGCCGTGCCGGGGCCGAAGACCCGCACGCCGGGCAGGTCGGCCAGCGTCTTCAGGGCGTACGCCGTGATCTCCTGCTCGTGCTCGTGCACCGCCCGCATGTCCAGCGCGGACAGGTAGTCGACCGCCGCGCCGAGCCCGATCGCCTCGGTGATCGGCGGCGTGCCGGCCTCGAACCGGGCCGGCGGCGGCGCGAACGTGGTCTTCGTCATCGTCACGGTCTCGATCATCGAGCCGCCGCCCAGGAACGGTGGCATCGCCGCGAGCAGCTCGGCACGCCCCCAGAGGGCGCCGATGCCGGTCGGCCCGAGCATCTTGTGCCCGGTGAACGCGATGAAGTCCACGCCCAGATCCGCGACGGAGATGGGCAGGTGCGGAACCGACTGGGAGCAGTCGAGCAGGATCAGCGCGCCCACCTCGTGGGTGCGCGCGACGATCCGGGAGACGTCGTTGATCGTGCCGAGGATGTTCGACATGTGCACCAGCGAGACGAACTTGGTCCGCTCGTTGATCAGGTCGGTGAGCGTCGACTCGTCGAGCCGGCCGTCGTCGGTGACGCCGAACCAGCGCAGCGTGGCTCCGGTGCGCTGGCACAGCAACTGCCACGGGACGATGTTGGAGTGGTGCTCCATCTCGGAGATGACGATCTCGTCACCCGGGCCGAGCGAGAGGAACTCCGCCGACACGTACGCCACCAGGTTGATCGCCTCGGTGGAGTTCTTGGTGAAGACGATCTCGTCGGCCGACGCGGCGCCCACGAAGGCAGCGATCTTGGCGCGCGCGTCCTCGTACGCCGAAGTCGCCTCCGTGCCCAAGGTGTGTACCGAGCGGGACACGTTGCCGTTGTGCCGCTCTTGGTGCGCGCGCATCGCCTCGAGCACCTGGCGCGGCTTCTGCGAGGTGTTCGCGCTGTCCAGGTAGACCAGCGGATGCCCGTTGACCTCCCGCTCCAGGATCGGGAAGTCGGCACGGATCCGCGCCACGTCGAACGTCATTGTTCTCTCCCGGACCTAGACGGAGGCGCCCACGTAGCGCTCGTAACCCTCGGCTTCGAGCTGCTCGGCGAGCTCGGGGCCACCCTCCTGGACGATCTTGCCGGCGACGAAGACGTGCACGAAGTCGGGCTTGATGTAGCGCAGGATCCGCGTGTAGTGGGTGATCAGCAGCAGGCCGGTTTCGCCGGTCGCGCGGACCCGGTTGACGCCCTCGCTGACCACCCGCAGCGCGTCGATGTCGAGGCCCGAGTCGGTCTCGTCGAGGATCGCCACCTTCGGCTTCAGCAGCTCGAGCTGCATGATCTCGTGCCGCTTCTTCTCGCCGCCGGAGAAGCCCTCGTTGACGTTGCGCTGGGCGAACACCGGGTCGATCTGCAGCTTCTCCATCGCGCCGCGCAGCTCGCCGGCCCAGGTGCGCAGCTTCGGCGCCTGGCCGTCGATCGCCGTCTTCGCGGTCCGCAGGAAGTTGGCCACCGAGACGCCGGGCACCTCGACCGGATACTGCATCGCCAGGAACAGGCCGGCGCGGGCCCGCTCGTCGACGGTCATCGCCAGGACGTCGTCGCCGTCCAGGGTCACCGTGCCGCCGGTGATCTGGTATTTCGGGTGGCCCGCGATCGAATACGCCAGCGTCGACTTGCCGGAGCCGTTGGGGCCCATGATGGCGTGCGTCTCGCCGGCCTTCACGGTCAGGTCGACCCCGGACAGAATCGGCTTGAGCTCGCCCTCGGGCAGCTTGACCGACACCTTCAGGTCGCGGATCTCCAGGGTGCTCACGGCATTACTCCATTGCTCGGTGTCGAAGAAACGTAGAGGTCCCCGTCGCGGATCTCGACCGGGAAGGTGGCCACGGGCTCGGTCGCGGGCAGCCCGCTCGGGTCGCCGCTGCGCAGGTCGAAGCGGGAGCCGTGCAGCCAGCACTCGAGGGTGCAGCCGTCGACCTCGCCCTCGGAGAGCTTGATCGAGGCGTGGCTGCACTCGTCGCGGACGGCGTAGAAGTTGTCGTCGTCGGCGTGCACGACCGCGATCTCCACGTCGTCCACCTCGACGCTGACCACGCTGCCCTTGGCGATGCCGCTAGCCGGGCCGATGAGCTCGAACGTCATCAGCGAGCCAACCTGGCCTCGATGATCGCGCCCAGCCGCTCGCGCAGCTCCTCGACCGGGATCTTGTTGATCAGCTCGGCGAAGAAGCCGCCCACCACGAGCTTGCGGGCCTCGGCCTCGGGGATGCCGCGGGCCATCAGGTAGAACAGCTGCTCGTCGTCGAAGCGGCCGGTCGCGCTGGCGTGCCCGGCGCTGACCACCTCGCCGGTCTCGATCTCCAGGTTGGGCACCGAGTCGGCGCGCGCCCCCTCGGTGAGCAGCAGGTTGCGGTTGATCTCGTAGGTCTCGGTGCCGGTCGCGGCCGCCCGGATCACCACGTCGCCGACCCAGACGGTGTGCGCCGACCGGCCCTGCAGCGCGCCGCGGTAGCCGACGTAGCTGCGGCAGTCGGGCACGCCGTGGTCGACCAGCTGGCGGTGCTCGAAGTGCTGGCCGGCGGTGGCGAAGTAGAGCCCCCACAGGTCGGCCTCGCCGCCGCGGCCCGCGTATTCGACGCTGGTGAACTGGCGGACCAGGCTGCCGCCGAGCGCGACCTGCACGTGCGTGGCGTGCGCGTCGCGGCCGACCCGGAACTTCAGGTGCTGGGCCTGCACCGCGTCCGCGTCCCAGATGGCGAGCGTGACGAGGGTGAGCTTGGCGCCGTCGCCGACGATCACCTCGATGTTGTCGGCCAGGGTGGCCGAGCCGGTCTGCTCGAGGACGATCGACACGTTCGCGAACGCGCCGACCTTGACGACCGTGCGGGCGGCGGCGGCCTCGGAGCCCTGCCCGACGACCCGGATCAGCACCGGCAGCTGCGGGGCGGTCTCGGGCGCGACCTCGATCAGGGTCACGTCCTGCGCCGAGCCGTACGCCAGCGCGCTGATCCGGTCGAACGGGGTCAGCACCGGCTCCACCTCCGCCGCCGTCACCGCCTTGATCGCGACACCCACCGGCAGGTCGCCGTCGCCGTACTCGAAGACCGGTGCTTTGCCGTTGATCGAGTCGGCCGTGATCAGCGAGCCGAGCCGCTTGATCGGGGTGAAGCGCCAGTCCTCCTCCAGGCCGTTGACGGCCGGGAAGTCGGTGACGTCGAAGGAGCGCAGCACCTGCGACTTGGTGCGCGGCGGGGCCATGGACTCGGTAGTCATCTCGTCCTTGCTCTGTGGGTCTGCGGTCTTTGAACAGGGGGCGCCGTCAGCCGACAGCGCCTTCCATCTGCAGCTCGATCAGGCGGTTCAGCTCCAGGGCGTACTCCATCGGGAGCTCCTTGGCGATCGGCTCGATGAAGCCGCGGACGATCATCGCCATCGCCTCGTCCTCGGTCAGGCCCCGGCTCATCAGGTAGAAGAGCTGGTCCTCGCTGACCTTGGAGACGGTCGCCTCGTGACCCATCGACACGTCGTCCTCGCGGATGTCCACATACGGGTATGTGTCGCTGCGGGAGATCGTGTCGACCAGGAGCGCGTCGCACTTGACCGTGCTCTTGCTGTGGTGTGAGCCCTCCATGACCTGCACGAGGCCCCGGTAGGAGGTGCGGCCGCCGCCCCGGGCGATCGACTTGCTGATGATCGTCGACGAGGTGTGCGGGGCCGCGTGCACCATCTTGGCGCCCGCGTCCTGGTGCTGGCCCTCGCCGGCCATCGCCACCGAGAGCACCTCGCCCTTGGCGTGCGGGCCGGTCATGTAGACGGCCGGGTATTTCATGGTCACCTTGGAGCCGATGTTGCCGTCGATCCACTCCATGGTCGCGCCCTCTTCGCAGGTGGCGCGCTTGGTGACCAGGTTGTAGACGTTGTTCGACCAGTTCTGAATGGTCGTGTACCGGCAGCGGGCGTTCTTCTTGACGATGATCTCGACGACCGCGGAGTGCAGCGAGTCGGACGAGTAGATCGGCGCGGTGCAGCCCTCGACGTAGTGCACATACGCACCCTCGTCGACGATGATCAGCGTCCGCTCGAACTGGCCCATGTTCTCGGTGTTGATCCGGAAGTAGGCCTGCAGCGGGATCTCGACGTGCACGCCCTTCGGCACGTAGATGAACGAGCCGCCCGACCACACCGACGTGTTCAGCGCGGCGAACTTGTTGTCGCCGACCGGGATGACGGTGCCGAAATACTCCTTGAAGACGTCCTCGTGCTCGCGCAGCGCCGTGTCGGTGTCGAGGAACAGGACGCCCTGCTCCTCAAGGTCCTCACGGATCTTGTGGTAGACGACCTCAGACTCGTACTGCGCCGCGACGCCGGAGACCAGGCGCTGCTTCTCCGCCTCGGGGATGCCCAGCTTGTCGTACGTGTTCTTGATGTCCGCGGGCAGGTCGTCCCAGGTGGCCGCCTGCTTCTCGGTCGAGCGCACGAAATACTTGATGTTCTGGAAGTCGA
>Ga0307515_10012973_pt1 | contig 15613 bp, 5 predicted proteins | sample 17_EM_MG_FD_194513 | JGI IMG/M metagenome (GOLD analysis project Ga0307515, IMG submission 194513) | Populus trichocarpa ectomycorrhiza microbial communities from riparian zone in the Pacific Northwest, United States - 17_EM | ecosystem: Host-associated > Plants > Roots > Unclassified | place... | reverse complement strand
AAAACATGTTTTTAAGCTTAAAAAAAAAAAAAAGCTTTGCCTTTAGAGATATTTTAGTATTTTCACACTGGTATTTTATATAATTAATAGGTTTATAGGGGTGTTTTTGTATTTTCACGTTTTTTTTCCAATTTTTTATTTAGAAATCTAGTGGCGCAGACCATCAAGTGAGTGGTGTTTGTGCTATTCAGGTAGAGTATTTGACGCTACCAAGTGGTCAAATCTGGTCATCCGACTCTCACCAGATACACAACCATCTCCTCTTCCACATGGTGTAGTGCATGTAGGCGTGTGGTGGTCGTATTGTTGCCGATAGTCATTTGTTTTTGTTCTTTCCTTCTTTTTTTTGTCTCCTGACAGTTAAAATACATCGTTGTCCTCTTTGTTATTTGATTTTCAGTTTTAGTCCTCATTCTTTTAATTTTTTTATTTCGTTCTTATTTCTTTTATAGAAGTTTTTTTCAATTTAGTCCTTCAATTACAATTTCTCATGTGTTTTGTTTTTCATTTCAGTCCTCCTTTTAATTTCTTGTTTCATTCTTATTTATTTTACAATTTCAATCCTCATTCTTTTAATTTCTTATTTCATTCTTTTTTTTTCAATTTAGTACTTCAATTCTAATTTGTATATATGATGGTGATAATTGTGATGATAATATTTATAATAGTAGTAGTAGTAGTAATAGGAGCAACAACTATTCTAAAAGGTTTATTATGATAGTTGTAGTGATTATGATATCAATATTTGCGGTAATGATAGTAATAATATTATTAATAATAATTAAAATAATTATAATAATGATATTAGTGGTGATAACAACAACAACAACAATGGTGGTGGTGGTGGTGGTGGTAGTATTATTAATAATAATAATTGTAGTTATAAAAGCAATAAAAATAATGATAATAATGATAAGAATAAAAATAATACTAATATTAGTTGTGGTAGTGGTAATAATAATAATTATAACAATAGTATTAATAGTAATAATGATAATGATAATAATGGTAACAATGATAATGATAGTGATTACGATAAAAATGCTAACGATAATGGTTGTGATATTATTTATTAATAATAGTTGTGATAATGATAATTGTAATGATAGTAATAGTAGTAGTGACGATAATAATAATGATGAGAATAATAATAATAATTCATTATTCGATGTTAGATTTGTTGGGAATTAAGTCTCATTGCTTTTTCATGTATGATATTTCTGATCTAATATCTTGGGTTACTGGTTTGAAAAGTTTACGTAGCTTGATATTCTTTTTTATTTTTTTATTTTTTTTTAATTTTATTGTTTAATATTAGTTTTTTAAAATAAAATACAGTTATCCAAATTTCTCTAATATATTTTATTGAAAACTCGCTACAAACAAAGATACAAAATAAAAGATATAAAGACTTATATCATTGCAATGAAAAACAAAATATACATGCTCTTGATATATTTTATTTTATATTTTAAAAATATGATTCGACCAGCGCGTACAAATAAACTATTACTGTAAGAAATGCTAAATAAAACAACAAATAGTCAAATGGAAAAGTACTGATAATCTGATGCCGACAAAGAGATTTGGATTCTAGTTTTATTTGTCTTGCAAAATGTTTTCAACATTAATTGATGATGATGAGGGCTTTGCCTATCTTTATTGACAAACTGTGAAGTCCATTTCCTTAAGCTTGTAACTGACTCAAATGAGTTTAGCCTTCACTTTCATTCTCTTGACAATTGCCCCATCTATAGCTGGGTTGAGATTCATTTTAATTCATTTTAATTAGAAGGGCACTAATCAACAACAAATTTTAATTTTTTTAATTATTATTAGATTAGTTTTTCGATCGATAACGTCCCATCATAGATATTAAACCTAACCTAGGAAGGTTAGGTTTAATAGATTTAATATTATTTTTTATTAACCAAGAAAAATATTTATTTTTCCGAACAAATTATTGTGTCATTTCACAATCTAGATCTATTTTAAATTATATATTTAAATTAATTACCTATCAATCTTGATCTTGTATTAGAGTTAATCATCTAATAATTTTATCATATTTTTAAATTCCAAATCATCTTTAAAATCAAACTCGAAAAATAATAACATAAAGCAAACTTTTCAACCTAATTTTTATGTATAAAAGAGATGATAGAACACGTTCGATATGTTCCCTCACATGAGTATTCCATCTTTTGGTCACATTGAACTTCATTTTGATGAACATGTCTGGATGCCAACAAGCTTCCAAGACTAGATTTGGTTAATGCCAGTTCAGTTTTTGGCCTATGATCCTGTTTTTTTAACATTGTTGCGTGGGGTTTGGAAATCATCATTGTAACACGAATTCTCTGGTCATCTTGTCTGTTGCTATGTGTCCCATCATTCATTCGATCACCAAGCATTCATGGGACCGTACTGTTCACGAGCCATCTCCCATGTCCAAAATCATCAAATATCATGCCTTAGTTCTTGTTTTGTAGTTGAATACGTTTTTCAAACCATTTTGTGCTTCAAATAGCATTAAGCTAGTGGTTTTTTTAGATATTGTGTTTTAATAATTTTAATAGGTTGATGTAAAAACATAAAATAAAAATTAATTTAATTTTTTTAATTGAAAAACACTTCACACCGCATTACCCAGATTAATCGTGCATTTGTATTATAATAATGATAATCAGATAGATATTAACCGAGGTAAAAGACATTCTCAATATCGCAAAGACCCGTGCGTATCAACTACCACCTTGATCCTTGACACATTATTATCCTTAATTTTGGCCAGCTACAAAGTTCAAAGGGTAATTATTTCGAGATATACTTAATCATGTTAATGATCAACCTCTTAATGAGAATATCTGTATGCATAAATATAATGGCAAGTATAGTAAGGATGACAGGGATCATGATATGTGCTGACAAGGCAGTCTCACCTTTAACCCAACTGGCAGAAAAACAAAAATTTAAGCAATCCTTGGCTTTACTACTCTAGGTCTAGGGGAGCAGTACACGGCAATCAGTTCAAAAGAATTTAATTAAATAGATAAATAAATAAAAGCAATTCCCTTTTCTTATAAATGAAAGATTCTGGGTTGTTTTTGTTTATTTTTTTTCAGTAAAAGAACCTTATTTATTCGTAATAGATAAATAAATAAATAAATATTCCCATATCATCAAGAAAGGGATGGCTTATATCTCCATCTATCATCTAATTTTAGTACAAGTCAACGTTTTTTTGAAAAATAGAATATGCACATGCATGCTTCAATTAAATAGAAAATAATCAAGATAGATTTCTCAGCTTAATTATAATTAATGGATTGAAATCTTCTCATATTAAAAATAGCATAATTAATTGTAGCACACATAAACAAAACAATGTTCATAATAATCTATCGAATCAGGCGTGCATTAAAATAACTTTGTAGACAATTGAACCATTTTTTTTCTTGAATTAGACGATTGATCTACTTAATTACCTTTATCTATACTACCAATCTTTCTGGTTTATCATCTTTTCCTTTGTACTATAGTTTATTAAAAATAGAATTAAAAAAACATACTTACCACCAAACCTTTTCTAAGAATATTATATTATAGAAAAAAAAATGCAAATCATGATTAACTTTTTTATATAAAATAAATCGACGCCCCAGCTACTGGATCACTGTAATAATCAAGAAAAGAATATGCTATATACTGGTAGCTGGAGGCTCTGAAAATTATATAATAAGTTCAACGTAGCACATTGTTTCCTTGTTAAACCTTCAATGGCCCCTCCTAGGCTACTAGGCAGGCTGCTACCCGCCACCGACAAGAAGAAATCTAACACGTGGCAAATGCGAAGCTTCATGGTGATGAGTTGCATACACCAAACTAGCACATTTAATATTACATAGCAACAATACATCGTTCTGTTACAATATCGTGAAAAAAAAGAAGATAATAAATTATTTTAAAAATAAATTTATTTTATATCTCATCTTCATGTGTATTTAACATTATTATGCGTAATGAATTTTTCTCATATATTTTAGTATTATCATGAGCAATGAATTTTTTTCTCATATTCTTCTTGATATTAGCACTTGCAATGGAATTTTTTTTTTAATCTTTTTAACAAAAATAAATATTTTTATTATATCATGAGACCGTAGTCAAACACAGTGTAAGATTTTTTAACAATTTGCTAAAATATACCAACTACTTTCTGGGGGTCCATGAGTTGATGGGAAGAGCAAAAGGTGGGTTAGCCTGTAGAATTACCAAAGAATTGATATACAACTTGAAAGGAGTAATTGTAATATTAATTAATGATGACCGCACGAATTGGTTGTACCAATAAAATATTTTCTTTTTTTAGTATTTTATACTCTCAATCATTTAAGAATCAAAACGTTAGAGATGTGATCCCACGGGGTCCAAATAGAGAAACTTTGATGTGAGGAGATTGTTTGGTCAACCTTGTGAAACGACTGGTAGATGGTAGGAGGTGTAATGTCTTGCTCATATCACAATGAAATGGGGGAGGTGTAATGATGATGAACAACGGGGTTGGTTTAATTGTTTCGATGCTTGTTTTTGTTTAAATAAAATTTTGAGTTCAAATCCTATGAATAAAGTATATTATTATTGAAAAAATATTATTTTTTAGTAGATCGACCCGGCTCGACTAGATTACTTAGAATTTAATAAATTTTTAAATATCAGAATTTTACTTCTTAATGAATCAATCCAATTCAATTAGATTAATTAGAGTATAATTAATTAGAGTATAATGTACTTATAGATACTTAGAATTACAAAAAAAGATGAGAATGAAATGGGAGAGGGATTTAGAAAGTGATTCAATTTTTTATTAAATTTTATTGAGGTTGATAAAACATCATTTTTAATGTGTTACTATTTGTTTCTAATTATACCCCACTATTGCCCACCAACTACCCTCTCCCTAGAAGATACCATACCATCAACAGTCTGGTCCAAATGCTTGGGCTACACAATGCGAAGACAACAGGGAAAGTTAAGCCCCCCTGGCTCGAGGTCTATTCATCATTTCATTTCATTTCTTTCCCATAAATAAATAAATAAAATCACTTGTTTGTTCCTTCGCAAACCGTTAATTCCTTTTTTTATTTTAATTTATTTTATATATTTACTATTCTTCTCATCTCATTATTAAAGTATGTGAATTAACCACAAAGTTGATACTATTTAATTACAAGCCTTCTTGTTCTCTGATTATATTTTTAATTATTAAACCTAAATTAGATGAAATTCAACCTCGTCAAAAACAGGGCACAAATGAAGAACTAGTCATAATGAAACAAATAATTTATCGTCCTAAGTTCGAGTTAGGTTACTGGCTTATTGATTAGCCTCACTCAATAATTTTATAAATTTTGATACAAGTGCAATTTGGACACGATATCTCTTACCTAATATATAATTAGCTTACTTGTACACATTTTTACCAACCAACAAATAACGAAACAAGGAATTCAAGTCAATAACAACCAAAATCTTTATCAAACAAAATCTTACTCTCTTTTTTCTCTCTCTTTTTTTTAATGATAAAACTATCGAATTGCATAACTTGCATGCGGTCAAACATAACACTCTATAGAATAGAATAGAACAATATTAGGGCAAAAAGATATGTAGTCTTATAACTAGGAAATTTCCTTAATAGAAGGGCCACTGGGGAACTGCGTAGGCAGGCCTCTGGCTGGCAACTTCAAAGAAAGACAGGTAAGAGGTGATCCTCCTGCCCAGGCACAGGACAACAAACGTTAAAATGAAGATAATAGCTCAAAGCATTAGCATCTGCTTTCTGCCCTTCTGTATGAGAGAATTTTTGTGGGGGTGTTACAACTTGCAAGTTATCCATGTCATCTTGAAATGTCATAAAAATTGCTTGTGTTTTACATGACTAGTGACCGGGTGACAAGGGCCAGCTAAGGACTGACTCGACCTAGAATGACTGTTCCAAAATTGCAACAAAAACTCTGGTTAGTGTTTAACTGTTTATAGCTGAAAAAAAACCTAACGAATTCCAAACCCACCATTCATAATTTACACTTGAAATCTGGCAAAAGCATGATTAGTATACCAAAATAATGTTGGAAGGGGAGAGAGCGAATAAAAAATATTGAGTGTGAAAAATGATGGGGAGTGCATATTCAGGAGCAAAGATTGGGACATCATTCTGTTAGGTAACCACCAAGAGACTGAGCCAACTCAAAAGAAACTAAAACATGTTCACAAATTTTCACCAACACAGCCATTGTGGCTTGCTACACCCAATGTGTGAGAATGTTGCACATTGCAAAACCAGGCATATTGCCATCGAGTAATAGAAACATGGTACTGATGTTGCACCATATGCTTCTGGCAAAGACATTCTAGAATCTTGAGAATGATGTAATGATGAGTGAATATCCAAGCTTCATGATTCTGGCACGGATGATGTGAGATGCAAGTTTCTTAAGGCCTCAGGCACCGCCTGCCCACATTGCTCCAGAATTCCCATTAGTGGTCTAGCTATCAGTGCATCTTCTTTGGTCAAAAAGCTATGGAAGTTGCCTTTGATACTGTGCCTAGCCATTCTCGTGAGGATTTGAACATAATTATCAATTGATGGCACGAAGTTGGGTAAGATTACAGTTTCATAGAAAGCTAAATTGGTGGTAGAAATGCGCTCCACATTGATCACAGAGACCACAGGTTTCATTCTGATATTCGTATCCAGGCTGAAGAAAGCAAACAAAAATGAGTTAAACGAGCCAGAGACTATAAGTACTTTGTGCTGAGAGACAAACTTAAAAGTAGCAACACGCAGGATAACTCTACCAGCCCATTTCTGTTCCACAACCCAAATTTTAAGTTTAAGTCTATTACCAAGAATGTAGTGTCCAGATCAACTTGGTTTTATAAAATGGTAACTATAACATGTTTCATCATTGTCATTATGCTATACAGCCTGATTTTCCAACATTCCTATCCTGTAATACCATTCAAACTTTTGTTTACCTTCTATCCCCAGACATCCTAATTGCTGCTAGCAGCTCAAAATAAGAAATGTGTCAGCACCAACATTTTCAGTTAAAGATGAGAAAAACAAAATGAAATGAAAAGGCTTGCGGAAACAACATTACTGGAGAAACGAATAGTCAGTAGAAATACATAAACTGCTGACCTGTTATCATCATTTGAAATACTGCGATTTGATTCCACAGAAACAGTATAACCATTGATTTCAAGCATCTTGACTAAATTGAAAGAGCTGTTATCATTTCCAACTACATATAGCACCTTTAAAGGCTGGGAGCAGAGTTGGCTGCCACAAGCATCATTCAAAACTTGTATACTCTGTTAAAAAAAGCCACGACTATCAAGGAAACTGGCAGCAAAACCCATCAAGCGGGAGAATACATAGTTAAATGAACAAAAATACATTATAATACCATATTAATTCACTACATCTTATACAGTACGGACTATAGCACACTGTACTGGTGTTGGAGTAGTGACAACTAGAAATCTTGGAAATGCTAAACTCATGGTAATGATTTTTGAAGCATATTAAGTGAGAATCTGGTTGCAGGTGTAATAATTTGCGTTTCGAAATTTTACAAGTAGAAAGCAGTTATCTAGATATTGAGATGTGCATACCTTTAGAAGTCTTTCTTCCTCGGAAGTGCACAGATTTATTGTCTGAACAATGCATGCACTTTGAATGGGGATAGATTGATCGATCGATAATCTACAAATTGATCCCAGGAGAAGATTCTGTAGAACCGGAACACAAGCACCACTAAAGAAATTGTTGAAAACCACAGTACGAAGACTTCCAGAAATAGATTGCCTAATGGATTTAAGGGCGTTAAGGCAACCACCATTATAAAGAGATTCCACTCCATCAACAACCTATCCAATTACAAAAGAAAAAAATCAGGAATAAAGGATAGATCTCAAAACATCTTTTTTTGAGAGATTTACTAGAGCATAGAAGATAGAAAAAAGCATCATATTCTGAAGAGCTGATCATAATAACAGTTCAAAAAGCAGAACATGCTTCACAAAGCATCCACCCAACACACTAGATATGCATAGGGCCACCATATTCCATAGTCCATACAAGACTGCTATGCTATTGTATTTTGTGAATCCTGATATTTTGTGAATCCTGACTATCCAGGTTCAAAGTTGATGAAAATAAGGTGACACAAGAAAATGCCTCGCAACTACTATATAGATGACCACCAGCAAACAACTTCTCAGACACCTCAAGTCAATCAAATAAAATAGTATATCAATACAATGCAGCACAGGCTTTCAAGAGGGCATTGAAAGGTACCACTGAAAAAAAAATGAAAATCGATATTATAATGTGTGTAAAAAATGAGATGTTTTAATCTGTAATTCTTTTACAGAATACCTAAAACAATAATAGCTAGAGATGGGAAAGTGTGAGGATAATCTGGGAACGCCAGATCCGATTACATGAAAGGTTAAAACATTACCAAAAAGGAGACCCCTGATATATCAATAGCCTTCAGGGAAACAAGCTCCAAAAGTCTATCAGGTGTGGACACAAGAAATTCAGGTTCACAACTCGCCAAACTATACAAGAGGCAAAATCTTTTAGTGAGAAGAGAAAAGCAGTGATTTTAAATTTTACATTTACAAGAGCTTTCATGCACACGCATGAGAGAGAGAGAGTTTTTCTTTACCCATGTATCTGGTGATCTATGGAGGAACCAGGATGTACGCTCACTGTATGTATGCCAAGAGCTTTCAGAGGTTTGCACACCATACGTACCTAGTATAATTTTAAGAGGGGAAAACCAGGCACCAAATTAATGATTTGATGAAACCCTGTGCATCCATAGACATCTAAAATGATATTTCTTTTCGTTTCTGAACAGTAAACCAGAACTCCTAAACAATTGACTACTGATTCACATTTCAAAACACGAGAATTTTTTTGAGTTTTCTTGCCAAATAACAATACAAACAATGTAAAACTCAATTTGAACAATGTGATAAGAAGAGATAACAAACCTTGACAGCTTCTTCTTGGGATGGTACAAGAAATAGAAAAGATGGACTAGGTACTGATAAATCTTCTTCCTCCTTTCTTACAATAATATCGGCAGCCATGGAAACTACCCATGCAATTTGCTCAGTAGTGCATGAAGATCCACTTGTCTCCAATATATCTTTTCCAGTCGAATAACATTTCAAAAACTCAACTCCCCAAGGGCTAACAAACAACGACTCGTCCTCATCATCATTATAGGTTCCCTCATGTCGCAAGGCTTTCTCTATTTCATTCAAGCTATACATAAGAAATTTTGATGGGCAATCCATGTTCTCCCGGGCCTGTCTTTGACGTCCACGTCCGGCTTTTCCATTCATCTGCACTTTTGCTTTTTCCTGGTCGATCCCTAAATTGTTATTAGAAATAAGTGACTTTCTAATCTCTGAGCCCATACTCATAGCCTTATCATTTTCTATACCCTTCATCTTTCCCTTGACAAATGCCTTCTCATTCTTTCGGGCCGAAGGCTTATTTTTCGTTTCCTTTTTTTGGAACTCCAGTTTACCATTCCTGTCATTGAATGGATCATCTAGTGTAGGAAGGCTAAAGCACATTCCCTGTCCATCATTGGAACACATGATCAGTTACACACACTAATCAATATAATATTATAACCCATAATTTTATTTCCAAAAACACCCAACAAGCTTAGATTTTGCTCGAAAACAAGTCCAAGTTTTCATAAGCACAACATTTGATATCTCAATCAAACAACAATAGTAACTGCATGTGCTTGTCAATGCTACATAACGCACATATCAATCAATCAAAAAAACAAAAAAAAAAACTCCTAACAATTCCTGATTCTGGGTCTAACTCATATATCTCCGGGAGAAAAAAACAACAGAAACCACCAAAACCAACAAAAACAAGCATAACCCACTTCAAAATTTCTCATCTTTCTCATTCTAAACCATTCAAAACATAAAAAAAAAACTCAACTTTAGTTCCGAAAACTAATCACCAATAACCAACTATCCTTAAAAAAAAATGAACAAGTTCTCTTCTTTAACTTACCTGGCACATCCGGCGTTTTCCAGATAAACGGCGCTTTTTGGCAGCTATAATGGAAGCAACACGAGCTGAAACACTTGAACCCTCTTTTTGCATCTTCTTTCTTCTTTCTTTGTTCTTCTTTTTCGCCACAGCATCATCACCTTTTGCCATTTTTCCAATTTATCAATAAGTTTATTTATTTATGCTTCGAAATTATTATGCTGTGTATGTATATTAACAGAGAGATAGAGAGAGCGGCTGCTATGTGAAGCTGCTTTCTATGAACCCAAGACGGCAGGTTTATCTTGGGGTTTATTGTGCGGTGATGTCTGGTTTTGATATTTTAGAAGAAGAGTATGGGTGAAATAGTAAATTACTAAATACCTTGAAGGGCTAACCCATTGAGAAAACTAATTGGGCCTTATCAAGCCATGTTTTTATGCAACCCTTACACATCCTATGGTTCAAACTCCTCTTATGATCTCGAAGTCAGTCGTTGACTACTTTAGTTGCTATCCTATGAGAATCTTGAAACTGCTGCCACAGCATACAGTGGAAAATATTTGTCAAAAGTTCTAAAATAAAATTATAGCTCTAAATTGTGGAGTAAAATTTACCCGCTAAATGTTTATATAATAGTAAAAATGGATCTAAGTTATATAAGAAAAAAAAATCTAAAAATACGACCGAAAATAATTGAAAATAAATAATAAATAATATCTTTTGAGCTTAATTTAAGGCTTTTTCAACCTTGGCTGATGCTGAAAAACCGATCTAGTCCTAGTAAAATGTGCACAGATCAAAAGTTACTGCAAGATTTCTTCTTGCACTTTGCTTTGTCTATCTGTTATGTAAACACATCCACAATTTAGATGAACTGTGCATCAAATGGTCTTTCTTGATTGTTGCGTAAGTTTATTCTTTCTTGTGTCTTTTACTTTTTTATTTTTGTGATTTAAAAATGTTAATGAAAAATATGAATTTTTTTATTTTTATTTTAAATTAATTTATTTTTTATGTTTTCAAATCATGTTCTTTATTAAAATTAATTTTTTAAAAAAATATATTATTTTAATATATCTTTTAAAAAAATTACTTTAAAAAATAAATTATTACCATACTCTGGTACACCCAGTTGATTTGCCGTCCTTCGACTTTTTCTATAGTTATATACTTATATTGGTATCTCTTTTAAGTGTGCTGTGTTGAACTCTTAACAAAAATTCAAGATAGCAAGAGAGAGAGATGGGTCTTGAGATTCCATGGACGTGTCTTTAAGTGACCAGGAACAAGGTGATTTTGATTCTCCAAAGAAGCTTGAAGCTGGAGCTTTGTTTGAGCTCAAATCTAGAGTTCAGTTAGTACATAATGTTATATTTGTCAGTTGTCAGTTCTCTTTTGATTTTACCCTTCTGTGGTGTTTGAAAACACCATAATTCATTGTTCATCATGTTTCTAGTTTATGCTGTCAATACTTGTCATGCTCTTAGTTAGACTATCAGATTCTTTATTGGCAACTGCTTTAGGGTTTTTGGTATATGCAAATGATTAATATCCAAAGTTTATACCTGGTGGCAGGGTCATGATTGCGTTGTAGATACCACATGACAACAACAATCGTAGCTCCAGCACGTCTGAGTCTTACCTTTACTCTGGCCTTAACAGGCTGGTTTGGGGGATACTATGTTTACTTGTGGCCGCCGTCGTTACATTCTACTCCTATAACCTTCTGTCACTGGTTTTGGAGCATTATGCTGACATTGGACAGCGTCAACTTAGGTTCCGAGATATGGCCAGGGATATACTAGGTGAGGAACATCTGCTAAGTATGCATCATGCATGGCTCTATATATTACAGTGTCACTTCAAGGAAAAAATTTCACAAAATTAAGAACTGTTATTGATGATTTAATGCTCTAGTTTGATATAGGACCAGGATGGGACAGATATTTTGTAGGTCCAATTCAATTTGGTTTATGCTATGGTGCAGTTGTTGCCTTAACTCTTCTTGGAGGACAGAGCCTCAAGGTCAGTTTCAACTTTTTGCTAAGCTTCAAATATCTCTCTTCATAACCGTGGATGCATGGTTTTGTATCAAAGGACATGTTTTAACATAGTTTGCTCTGCAAAACCAGATGATGATTATTCTCCTCATTGATTTTGCGGTGGCTGTTTCCTGCGTTGGCAGTTCATTTACTTTCTTTCCAGGCCAGACGGAACTGTGCATTAAGGAATAAACTGTCAAAAATATACTCTATTTGAAGGCAACTATAGGTCCTCTAGCTCAAGGGGAAAATGTTTAAAGGACTATGTGTGAGTTATGCTGTTGTAATCACAACTTTCTTCAGCGTTGCGGTATCTGGGTACTGGGAATTTGGCAATAAAGCCCAGGCAACAGTTCTGGTTAACTTTATGGTTGATGGGAAGCCTCTTTTGCCCACTTGGGTTCTCTTGATGACCAATGTGTTTGCCCTCTTGTAACTCACAGCTCTCTGTGTCGTATGATTTGCTCATCACTCATCACTAGGTTCAGATTTTGACGTCCAGTGGTTTCAACACTAACACAAGTCCATCGTTCAGAAGTTACATGTTATCAGTCATCACCACCCATAGCAGGATTCTCCATTATGCATCATATTTTACTAGACTGCAAATTTATATGCAGGTTAACTTACAACCCACAAATGATGTGCTGGAGCGCAAGTTTGCAGATCCAAAACGTGGAGAATTTTCTGTTCGTAAATGTTCTACCAAGGTTGGTTTTCTGATCATTATCCATTGCCATAGCCACGACCCTCGCAGCAATGTTTCCTTTCTTTGGTGACATCGACGCAGTGATTGGAGCATTTGGATGCATACCCCTGGACATCATTTTGTCAATGGTATTGTATAATGTAACCTTCAAGTCCTCCAAGCTGGGCCTAATGTTCGGGATTAACACATTGATTGCCACCATATTTTCAGCATTAGGAGTGTTAGGTGCAATATCTTCAATTAGGCAGATAGTACTTGATGCCAAACACTTGTAGTCTATTTGCTAACTTGTAATGATAACAGCAACCTGTATCTAGTTTTTGTAATCCACTTCAAGAATTTTAAATATCAAATCAAAGTTCCTAAATCTTTTTTTTAGATCCAATCATATCTCTATTTTAGTGTTAGGGCCTAAATCATTGCTAACTTATAATGGCTCCTGATAATATCATTATCTCATATCGGATAGGAAACGAGAGTCTTGATCGCTTATATAGCATAAGGATCACCTTTTTTTTCCAAAGTAGCTCAGCATCCTACGTTTTGCAGGCAACTATAGCTCCTCCAGTCAAGGGCAAGATGTTCAAAGGCATGTGTGTATGCTATGCTGTCATAGTCAGTACCTATTTTAGTGTTGGCATTTCGGGTTATTGGGCATCTGGTAATCAGGCTCAGCCAACAATTCTTACCAATTTTATGGGTGATGGCAAGCCACTTCTGCCTACTGTTAACCAACTTCTTCACTCTTATGCAATTGGCTGCTATCACAGTAGTACGTCCTTTCCTTGAATTTGAATTTGAAATGATAATGATAATGTAAGAAACAAATCTATTTCTCATCGAAATGAAGTCTCGAAGGATGTTCCATTGAAGGGAATATGTTTAATCAAATTGTTGGATGCTTCCATGAATGTTGTGTTGTAGGCCATAAGGTCTTAACATCCAACTACTAAACAGGGATTTACAAATACATGGCATAAATGTCAAGAATTAGTAATCTACAATGTTCACGTTCGTTGGTTCTTCAAGGAAATATTTGGTTATTGTCTTAAAATGAAAGAGACAAAATAACAGAAATAAAGGGACATGTCTTCCAATACTTCAAGTTCATTTCAAAACGGTCTCACCTACTCTCTGTTCTTTACTACGCGCCAAGGGTCCAGACTCCAAACCCGCCAAGGGTCTAAGCCCACCTCAGTATAGCTGACCACAATATCTGAGAAGTGGGTTGGGCGTATAGGTTAGAGTCATGATTTTTTTTCTTAATCACGTCTTTTTAATTTTAAGTATTAAAAAAAAAAACAGACAGGCTGCTATTCAGCCACCTTTTCTTGAATCCATCTCTTTGATCTGGACCAGGGAGAACGTGTAAATTTAGCCTGTGTATTTATCTTATTTTTCTCAAATCCAAACAAAGCAAACCGGTTGACAACTTATCTCGAGTCTTCATAAACATGTTGACCAGGGCTTTTTTTATTTTACATGAGCTTTTTAATAATAAAAATATAAATTTATTTATGGAGTCAAAAAAAATTAGTGTATTGTTGGATAAGGGTATTTTAGAATTTTTAGATTTTACTGTTGAATGCAAATACATCTTTACATCTTTAATATTGAAAGAGACAAAACATGAACTTAATATTTAAGGATATTTTTATACTTTCAAATAGATATTTTATATAATTGTTGGAGTTATAAAAGAAATTCCATGCTTTGATAGTTGTGCATTAGATTTTCTTTTCCTACCTAAGCCAATAAGTTCACATGAATTCTATCACAAAGAACAGGTTAAAATGAACATGATTCCCACAACCAGGCTGAAAGTCTTATCATAGCTTTCTATCTGAACTTATTGCCTTCCTTGCATTGCCCATATATTAAAAAAAAAAAAAAAACTTTTTTATTATGCACTGGATAAATGCCCTTGTCCGACAACCTTCACAGTATGTTATGGCTGGTTGATTTTGATCTCCTCCGTAGAGATTTGCAGAGTAAAATTTAACAAATAAGAGCAATGACCTCTGAGCACTGTGCCTTAAAGTTATGTCAACTAACGACATATCGTACACGTAATATAAGACAAGACCACAAATGCCAACTTTCTTGTAAACTTTGAAAATTGTATCATAATCAAAGACTTCATCTTCCTCCTCCTAGAATCCTTCACTGCAATAACAACCAAAAAAACACATTGATTTCCAAAATTGAATTTTCCATGTAAAAAAAGAAGATGCAGGGATGTTTGGTTGCAGAAATAATAATAATAAAAAATCCAGACTGCAAGGTTTCATCTTCTTTCTCCCATCATCCCAGCCTGCAAGAACAACCCAAAAACCAATCAACTTAATCAATTTTGATTAGGTCAATTAAATTACAATTTAATCTAATCGAGTCAATTAATTTCTACTAGATTAATATCCTTTTCATCTCAGCTTAAAATCTAATCCATCAAATTTTGTGTTGTGAATTTTTTAAATCAACCTATAAAATAAGCCGACATTTGATCCAACCAGTTAGCCATGAATATACATACAGCCAGCCGCCCAAATACTAAGATACAAGGAAGTAAATTTAAAGCTGAAATGCAGGGATAGAAATTGAAATACAAAATTGTTTCTTGAGAAGACCTCGGTGCGTTCATATTTAATTCACATACATCTCAGCTAAAATAACTTCACAAAAAAACACAACTTTGTGCATCGTCACTATAGCTCAAGAATCACGTGATGAGTTGAAGAAATAGTAAAA
>Ga0307515_10012972_pt1 | contig 15614 bp, 10 predicted proteins | sample 17_EM_MG_FD_194513 | JGI IMG/M metagenome (GOLD analysis project Ga0307515, IMG submission 194513) | Populus trichocarpa ectomycorrhiza microbial communities from riparian zone in the Pacific Northwest, United States - 17_EM | ecosystem: Host-associated > Plants > Roots > Unclassified | place... | reverse complement strand
GATTTCCGCGTCGTGCACCAACGAGAGCCCATGGTCGACACGTTCCGCGCCGAGCTGCTCGACAACCGCCGCGACCGCCGACGCGGGACTGTTCTCCCCCTGATGGCCGGTGCGGCGCAGACCGGCGGCCGCGGCGCTGCGGTATGCCTCGGCGAACGCGAGCGGATCCACGCCGAACTCGGTGGAGTCCATGCCGATGCCCAAAACCCGCTCGGTGCCGGCCGCCCGCTCCCGCCTGAGCCCGACCAGTTCGTCGACCAACTGTCGACCCGCCTCCGGCCCGTACGCGCGATCCATGTCGACGATGAGCATGGTCCGGCAGCCCGTCGCGGCATCACCCGCGGTGAGCCCTTCGCCAAGGCCGGCGAGCACGTGGCGCAGGGACTGCCCGGCGGCGAGGTGCCGCGCCGGGGTGACGAACACCTCGGCGTACACCCGGCCGGCCGCGGCCGCGTCCACAACGGACTCGTACGCGAGTCGTGCCCAGTCATCCCGACTTTGTAGCACCGACTGCACCAGCCAGAACACGCTGAGAAACTCGTCCAGCGACCGATACGAGTAGAGGTCGCGCACGTCGCCGGCGGGAATGGGCACCCGGTTTTTCCGGGCAAGATCGGTGACCGTCTCGGGGCGCATCGTGCCTTCGACATGGCAGTGCAGCTCAACCTTCGGCAGTGCGCGGAAGGGCTCAACAGCAACCGTCACGCGTTGCACCCCTCCCGGCACCGGGTCCGTGAGCGGTCATGCTACCGGCACCCGCCCTCGTCGCGATCGCCTTTCCGGAGTCGCCACTTTCCGGAGTCGCCACCCGCCTGCGGTCAACGGCGGACCGGTGGGCGGTCATCGGGACGGGCACGCGGGTTCTTCCAGCCCGAACGTCCCGTCCGACGTCGCTACACCCGGCAGGCATGTGGCGAGAACACGAAACGCTACCCACCAGGCGATCGCGTGCGCCCACTGCGCCGGTGTCGGGGCGTTGGGCGGCGATCGGTCTTTGGGTGCGCTGACCTCGGCGTGCGCTGGATGATGGTTGTGACGAGATGTTGACGAAAGGTTAGAGCCACGCGGCGCCGGGCATCAACAGCTAGTGGTCGCAATTCACGCGCAACGGGCATGCCGTAAGTTTGTGCGTGCGGTGACCGGGAACGAAGAGCCAGCCCGGAGGGACAGCCGCAAATGAAGCTACTTCGCAGGTCCGACGGCGAGTCGAACAAGCCGAGAGCCGACGACGCGACGCCCGCCGCCCACGAGTCGGCTACCGGGGAACAGAGCGTTGCCGGCCGCGGGCTGGTCCCCGACGAGCCGGCCACCGCCAGTTCCAAGTCGACTTCCCCAAGCTCTTCGGAGCGCGACGGCGCACTCGACCCGGACGCCACCGCGACTACCGCGGCGACCGGGACTGTCGAGGACAAGACAACCGACGAGATCAACCGGGGCCTCGCGCCGCCCACGTCGAAGGCCGGGCCTGACTATCCGGCCCAGCTTGGTGCCAAGGGCCTGTTCGCGGCGTTCCGACGGACGATCAGGAAGTACTCGGCGGATAACGTCTCGGACTGGGCCGCCGCGCTGACCTACTACGGCATCCTTTCGATCTTCCCCGCCGTCTTGGTGCTGGTGTCGCTTCTCGGCTTGCTCAGCAGCAACGGACAGGTGACGTTCGACAAGACCATCACGGAGATCGTGCCGAACGCGCAGATCCAGCAGCTGTTGACTCAGATGCTGGGTCAGGTCAAGAACCCCGGCACCGCGGGCTACGCGGCGATCATCGGTCTCGTTCTGGCCTTCTGGACGGCGTCCGGCTATGTGGGCGCCTTCATGCGTGCCTCGAACGCCGTCTACGACGTACCCGAGGGTCGCCCGATCTGGAAGACGCTGCCGATCCGGCTGGCCGTCACGGCGGTCATCGGCGTCATGCTCGTCGTGTCGGCGTTCATTGTTATCTTCACCGGCAGCGTGGCGAAAGCCGTCGGCAACGTGATCGGCCTCGGCTCCGAAGCGGTGACCGTGTGGGGCATCGTGAAATGGCCGGTGTTGGTCGTCCTGGTCAGCCTGATGTTTTCGATCCTCTACTGGGCCTCGCCGAACGCGAAGACCGGCGGCTTCCGCTGGGTCAGCCCGGGTGGCGTCTTCGCGGTCATGCTCTGGGTGCTCGCGTCGGCGGCGTTCGCGATCTATCTGGCGAACTTCGCCAACTACAACAAGACCTACGGGGCTCTGGGCGGCGCTATCGCCTTCCTGGTCTGGCTCTGGATCTCCAACCTGGCCACCCTGATGGGCGCCGAACTCGACGCCGAACTCGAGCGCGGCCGCGCCATCGCGGCCGGCCACCCCGCCGACGACGAGCCGTTCCTGCAACTGCGCGACGACCGCAAGCTCAGAAAAGGCAGCGAGAAGGGCCTGAGCTCCCAGTAGGCAAAGCGGCCGGCGACTGGCGACTGGCGGATCGTGACCGGCGACTGGCGGACAAGCGGCTGGCGGACAAGCGGCCGGCGGCTGGCGTCAGCTCAACGGCTTGCGCACGTGCGTCGCACTGTGCCGGACCGTCATTCCGGCCTGCTGGTACAGCCCGAGCGCACCGGTCTCGGAGTGCGTCCACAGCCCGCAAGACCACTTACCGGCCACCGCGAAGCCGGCGAAGGCCTCGCGGAGCAGCGTCCGGGCGATCCCCCGACCGCGGTACTCATGATCCACGGCGACCCGTTCCACGTGTCCTTCCGTCCCGGCGCGGTCCAGCGAGAGCACCGCACCAACCAGCCGCTCGCCATCGAAGGCCAGCGGCGACAGATCCGGCGCGAAGGTTTCCCGGCCGATCGTGAGCCGCGACCATTCCTCGTACGATCGGCGTCGCTCCTGCCAGTCCGTGAAGGCGTTCTCGACCATCAGGTACGTGGCCTGTTCGTCGCCCGCCCGGAAGGCCCGTGTGGTGATGCCCGGCGGAGCGGCGACGCTTGGCGAAGAACCGGCGGGCAGGTCGATCGTGAGCCGCCACTGCGTCACCTTCGGCCGGTATCCGTGCTCGCGGAGCAGCGTGGTGGCCGGGATGTTGGCATCGTCGACGGTCTGACCGACGTCGCTGCTGCCCGCCGCTCGCGCCTGCGATTCCGACCAGGCCAGCAGCCGGGTGCCGAGCCCACGTCCCTCGTGTTCGGGGTGCACGTGCACGTTGGCGCGTTTCCCGATGTGCATCCAGGCCCAGGCGACGAGGGCGCCCCGCCGGTCGTGTACGAGCATCGTGTCTTGGGTCAGGTCCAGCGTGGGCCGGGCCAGATTTGCCTCGACGCCGTCGAGGGCAGTCAGCACCTGGCCGCCGTGACGGCGTTCGGCGGCGGCGATCAGGTGGTGGATGGCGGGGGCGTCCGCGGGCTCAGCGGGCCGGGTGATCAAATCGGGCACCCTGTCACCTTGGCGGCTCGGGTGAGCGGTGTCGACTCGATAACCGGGGCCACTTTTGACTGTATCGACGAAAGTTCTCGATGATCTTCGAGAAGCTATGGACTGGGTGGGCGGAACGGACCTAGTGTGACGGGCGTGACACCGCGGCATTTCGGCGGTGTGAACGCCCGCTGGGGACGGCGGGCGAGTGCCGGCCGGAGGTCTCCGCATGCACGTTGCCAACGCTCCGCACCAGCGCGTGTTGCGGCTGCTCCGCGACGAGGGCCCGGTGTCCCGCGCCGAGTTGGGCGACCGGCTGGAACTGACCCGGCCGCGGCTTCTCGCCGAGGTCGAGCGGCTCGTCGCGGGTGGCCTGATCGCCGAGGCGGGCATGGCGGCGTCCCGCGGCGGGCGCCGGTCCACGTTGGTTGAGTTGCACCCGCGGCTGCGGTTCGCGGCGGTCGACCTCGGGGCCAGCTCCATCGACATCGAGGTCACCAACGGGCGGCTCGAGCCGGTCGCCGCCTACGAGGAGCCCGCCGACATCCGGACCGGGCCGCGCGCGATCCTGCACCGGGTCAACGAATTGCTCGCCAAGGCGCGCACCGACGGCGCATACGAACGGCTCGACGCCATCGGGATCGGTGTGCCGGGCCCGGTGAGCTTCCGCGACGGGGTGCCCGTGTCGCCGCCGATCATGCCGGGCTGGGACCGCTATCCGGTACGCGAGTTGCTGGCCCGCGAGCACAACTGCCAGGCGGTCGTCGACAACGACGTCAACATCATGGCGATCGGCGAACGTCACGGCGGGGTTGCCCACTCGGTCGACGACTTCCTCTTCGTCAAGATCGGTACGGGTATCGGCTGCGGCATCCACCTAGCCGGCACGGTGTATCGGGGGGTGGACGGGTGCGCCGGCGACATCGGCCACATTCAGGTCGACGCGCACGGGCCGGTCTGTTCATGCGGCAACACCGGCTGCCTCGAGGCGCTGTTCAGCGGTGCCGCGCTGGCCCGCGACGCGTTGGCGGCAGCCCGCTCGGGCGACTCGCCGGCGCTGGCCGAACGCCTCGCGGCCAACGACGCGGCCCGCGCAGCCGGCACCACGCCCGGCGGCGACCCGGCAACCGCCAACGGCCCCAGGGAAAGCGGCCACCCCGTCGGCGCAGGCTACGGCCTTGGCTCGGGCTACAACCTCGGCTCCGGCTCCGGCCCGGGACCCTGGTTGATCACGGCTCGCGATGTCGCCGAGGGTGCCGCCGAGGGCGACGTCGTCTGCATCCGGCTGATTCGCGACGGCGGCCGTCGCGTCGGCGGGGTCCTCGCCACCCTGGTCAGCTTCTCGAACCCGTCGATGATCGTGATCGGCGGCGGCCTCGCCCAGCTCGGCCATGTCCTGCTGGCGGAGATCCGCAGCGTGGTCTACCGGCGTTCCCTGCCGCTCGCCACCGGCAACCTTCCGGTCGTCCTCTCCGAGCTAGGCCCCCGCGCCGGTGTCACCGGCGCCGCGGTACTGGCCAGCGACGTCGCTTTCGAGCAGGCATCATGACCACCGCCGCCGACAACGCCCGGCCGCAGCCACCCGCCCGGCCGCCCGTCAACGCGGGACGCGGCGACTTCCCGGACGCTCCGGTCACCGAAGACGGCGCGGGCGGGCGTCCCGTAGTGCTTCGGCTCACCGATGTGGTCAAGACGTTCCCGGGAGTGCGGGCGCTGGACGGCGTTCAGCTCGAGGTCCGCGCCGGTGAGGTGCATTGCCTGCTCGGCCAGAACGGGGCGGGCAAGTCCACGCTGATCAAGGTGCTCGCCGGGGTACACGCAGCCGACGAGGGCAGCATCGGCTGGCTGGGCGAACCGTTCGCACCCGCGAGCCCGCAAGCCGCGATGCGGGCCGGGATCGCCACGATCTACCAGGAGCTCGACCTCGTCGACGAGCTGTCGGTCGCCGAGAACGCCTTTCTCGGCCACGAGCCACATTTGCTCGGATTCAATCGGCGGCGGCTCATGGCGTACGAAACCAAAAAGATTTTGACCCGGCTTGGGCATCCGGAGATCGCGGCTCGGCGGTTGGTGCGGACGCTGCCCGCGGCCGGTAAGCAGATCGTCAGCATGGCGCGCGCGCTCTCGCACGACGCACGGCTGATCGTGATGGACGAGCCGTCCGCGGTTCTCGCACATGACGAGGTCGCGAACCTGTTCCGGATCATCCGGGAGCTGACCGCCCAGGGCATCGCGGTCATCTACATCTCGCATCGGCTCGAGGAGATCCGCGAGATCGGTGACCGCGTGACGGTGTTGAAGGACGGCCGCACCACCGCCGCGAACCTGCCGGCCCGCGGCACGCCGACCCGCGAGCTGGTCAACAAGATGACGGGCCGGTCCATCGAGTACGTGTTCCCGCGGCGCGAGCAGCAAGAGCATGATCAGCCGCTGCTTGAAGTCGGCGGGTTGACCCGGGAAGGCGAGTTCGCCGACGTTACTCTGAGTGTCCACAAGGGAGAGATCGTCGGGATCGCCGGGCTGGTCGGTTCGGGCCGCTCCGAGCTTCTCGAGACGATCTTCGGGGCGCGGCGGGCGGACAGCGGCACAGTGACGGTCCGGGGCCGCCGGGTCGCCACCGTCGGCGCCGCGGTCAAGGCGGGCATCGGGATGGCGCCGGAGGAACGCAAGAGCCAGGCGCTGCTGCTCGACGAGCCGGTCTACCGCAACATGACGCTCGCCTCGTTCGCCGGGTTCGCGCACGCGGGTTTCACCGACGCCGCCCGGGAGAAGGCCGCCGCCGGGGCGGTTGCCGACCAACTAGAGCTGCGGCCGCGCGACGTCGCGCGGCCGGTGCGCACGCTGAGCGGCGGCAACCAGCAGAAGGTCGTCGTCGGCCGCTGGCTGCTCGGCAAGACCACGTTGTTGCTGCTCGACGAGCCCACCCGCGGTGTCGACGTCGGCGCACGTGCCGAGCTCTACCAGGTCGTCCACGATCTCGCGGCCGGCGGCGTCGGCGTGCTGCTGGTCTCCAGCGAGGTGCCCGAGGTGCTGGGCCTCAGCGACCGGGTGCTGGTCATGCGCGAGGGCCGGATGGTCCACGAGGCCCCGGCCACGGAACTGGACGAGGCCACGGTCCTCGACCTCGTCATGGCGGGATCCCTGCTGGAAGGGAAGCCCGCATGAGCCGGCAAACCGTGCCCGACAGGCCGTTGGAAGGGAAGCCCGCATGAGCCGGCAAGCCGTGCCCGACAGGCCGTTGGAAGGGGAGCCGGCGTGAGCACGCAGACCGCATCCGACAAGACCGTCACGACCGAGCCCAAGGCCCCCCGGCAGACCGAGGGCCTGCTGCGCAACCTCGGCCTGGTCGGCGTGCTCGTCGTTCTGGTGATCATCGGGATTGTCACCCGCCCCGAGCTCTACGGCGACGCCACCTGGGTGAAGAACAACGTCTTCACGATCCTGCAGCAGGCGTCGGCGATCGGCGTCGTCACCGTCGGGATGACCTTCGTGATCATCGGCGGCGGCATCGACCTGTCGGTCGGCGCGATCATCGCCATCGCCGGCGTCTGGTCGACCACGGTCGCCACCCAGAGCTACGGCGCCGGCGGGATGATCTTCACGGCCCTGGTTGTGGGCATCGTGGTGGGCCTGATCAACGGCGTGCTGATTTCGTACGGGCGGCTGGTCCCGTTCATCGCGACCCTGGCCATGATGGTCGCCGCCCGTGGCCTGGCCGCCCAGATCTCCGGCAAGCAGACCCAGGTCTCGGCGAACGCGACGATCAACGGCATCGCCACCACGAAGATCGCCGGCATCCCGCTGCTCGTCGTCATCCTGGCCGTCGTGGTGGCCGCCGGCTGGGTGCTGCTCAACCGGACCACCTTCGGCCGGCGCACGGTCGCGGTCGGCGGCAACCCTGAGGCCGCCCGGCTGGCCGGCATCAACGTACGCCGGCACACGGTTTTGCTCTATGCCCTTTCCGGCCTGTGCTGTGGGCTCGCCGCGATCATGCTCACCGCCCAGGCGACCAGCGCCCAGGCCGCCATGGCGAATCTCTACGAGCTCGACGCGATCGCTGCGGCGATCATCGGCGGAACGCTGCTCAGCGGCGGCCGCGGCACCATCGTCGGCGCCCTGTTCGGGGTGCTGGTCTTCTCCACCATCACCAACCTGTTCGCGATCAACAACCTGTCTACCGAGGTCCAGAACATGGTCAAGGGCGGCATCATCGTCGCCGCCGTACTGGTCCAGCAGTTCCGCTACCGATCCCTCACCCAACTGTTCTGGTTCAAGGCCGGCCGACAACGCTGAATCCGCTTTCTGCAGGGCGATCGTCGAAGCGGCGACCGCCGGGTACCCCCTGGGAGGAAATATGTCCAACCTGCCCCGTCGGAGACTGCTATTCGGCGGCGCCGCGCTTGGCGCCGGTGCCGCACTGACCGCTTGCACCAGCAACAACACCTCCGACAACACCCAGGTCAAGAGCCAGGATGCCAGCGCCGGAGCGAACGCGGCCCCCGGCGCCAAGGTCGTGATCGGTTTCTCGGCGCCGGCGGCCGACCACGGCTGGGTCGCCGCGATCACCAACAACGCCAAGGCGCAGGCCGGCGCGTACTCCGATGTGGAACTGCGCACGGTCGAGGCCGGTGCGGATGCGGCCGCCCAGCGAGCCGCGGTGTCGACCCTGGTCGCCCAGAAGCCGAACGTGATCGTGATGCTCCCGTACGACGGCAAGGAGCTGAACGCGGCCGGGCTGGAGGCCATGCGGGCCGGCATCCCGGTGGTCAACCTGGACCGGGCCTTCCCGTCGGCGGACGCCTACCGGCTGCAGATCAAGGGCGACAACTACGGCATGGGGCTGGCCGCCGGCATCTACATCGGCGAGCGGCTCAAGGCCAAGGGGGTCGGTAGCCCGATCATCGGCGAGATCCCCGGCATCGATTCGCTCGAGCTCACCCAGGAGCGCACTCAGGGATTCAACACCGCCCTGGCCGCGTACGGGTTCAAGGTCGCCAACCGCCGCCCGGCCGAGTTCACCGCGGACAGCGGGCAGAAGGCGGCAACCGATCTCCTGCAGGCACTGCCGAAGCTCGACGCGCTCTGGAACCACGACGACGACCAGGGTATCGGCGTGCTGGCGGCGATCAACCAGGCGAACCGTAGGGAATTCTTCATGGTCGGCGGCGCGGGCTCGAAGGTGGCCATCGACGCGATCGCGGCGGACAACAGCGTGCTCAAGGCGACCGTCACCTACAGCCCGTCGATGGCGTCGTCGGCGATCTCGCTGGCCCGGCTGATCGGCCAGGGCAAGGGCCTGTCCGACCTGGTGGAGCTGCAGGTGCCCAAGGAGATCACGCTCGCTTCCGAGACGATCACCAAGGAAAACGCGGCCAAGTACGGCAAGCTCGGCTTCTGAAGCGCGGCGGTTTCCGCAGGGCGGCGTTGACTAGGGCGGCGTTGACTAGGGCGGCGTTGACTAGGGCGGCGTTGACTAGGGCGGCGTTGAGAAGAGCAGCGGTCTAGGGAGGCAGCAAGTATGGGGCAGTTGCGGGTCGGCATGATCGGGTACGAGTTCATGGGCGCCGCGCACTCACAGGCGTGGCGCACCGTCAACCACGCGTTCGATCTGCCGCTGTCGGCGCGCATGTCGGTGATCTGCGGCCGGGACGAGGCGAAGGTCTCCGCGGCGGCGGCGAAGCTGGGCTGGGCTGGGCACAGCACGGATTGGCGCGCCGTGGTCGCCCGGGACGACATCGACCTGATCGACATCTGCTCGCCGGGCAACACGCACGCCGAGATAGCCCTCGCGGCACTAGCCGCCGGCAAGCACGTGCTCTGCGAGAAACCCCTGGCCAACACGGTGGCCGAGGCCCGCGAGATGACCCGGGCGGCGGCCCAGGCACAGACCGCGGGCGTACGGGTCATGTGTGGCTTCAACTATCGGCGTACGCCGGCTGTCGCGTTGATGCGGCAGCTCGTCGCGGCCGGGCGGATCGGCGAGTTGCGCCACGTGCGGGCCGTCTACCTGCAGGACTGGATCGTCGATCCGCAGTTCCCGCTGGTCTGGCGGCTGCGCCGGGAGGTCGCCGGGTCGGGGGCGCTCGGCGACATCGGGGCGCACATCGTCGATCTGACCCAGTTCGTCACGGGTCAGCTGATCGGCAAGGTGAGCGCCCTGACGGAGACGTTCGTCAAGCAGCGCCCGCTACCGACCGTGTCGGCGGGGCTCGCGGCGGCGGGCAACGGGGGCGGCGCGACGGGCGAGGTGACTGTGGACGACGCGGCGCTGTTCCTGGCCCGGCTGGACGGGGGAGCGGTCGCCACGTACGAGGCGACGAGGTTCGCGACCGGCCGCAAGAACGGGATGCGGGTCGAGCTCAACGGCTCGACGGGCTCGCTGGCGTTCGACTTCGAGCGGATGAACGAGCTGGAGTTCTACGACGCCACGCTGCCGAGCGCGGAGCAGGGTTTCCGCCGGATTCTGGTGACCGAGCCGGAGCACCCGTACCTGGCGGCGTGGTGGCCGCCCGGGCACCCGATCGGCTACGAGCACACGTTCACCCACGAGGTGCGGGATCTGATCGCGGCGCTGGCCGCCGGCGTGGAACCGACGCCGTCGTTCACCGACGCGCTGCAGGTTCAGCTCGTTCTGGACGCCGTCGAGCGGTCGGCCGCCACCGGCTCGTGGACCGAGGTCGAGGCGGTGCTGGAAGCGGTCTGACGGCGGGCCGATCCGATCGTGGTCCGCGCTGCCGGGCCCATGGTCGAGCCCCGCCGCGCCCATGGTCGAGCCCCGCCGGAAGGCCCGGGGCGGGGAGGCGGTCGCGGCCCCGCATCGCTGGCCGCCTCGATCCGGCTGTGCAAGGGCCGGGCTGGCAAGACCTCCGCCGTGCGCCGGCGAGGGACGACGCGGTTGCGCCCGCGTCGGCGGGCGTCGGCGGAGCCGATTCCCGCAGCGCCCGGCGCGGCCGTTTCCGCGGCGTAGCCGGAGCGGCTTCCCGTCGGGAATCGGGGGGCGGCTGTCCGGCTCTGCCGACCGGGTTCCCGGCGGGGCCGGGCAGCCGCACGGGATCCTGGCGTCGTGAAGGCGCACGAGTGATCGTCCTGTGCATGTCCGAACGTGCATTTGGTGAAGAAGCATCGTCGCTCTCCGTGGTGTTCGGCCCGGCCCTCAATGCCGATAACCGCCAGGTCAATGAGTGCGTTCACATCGCTCTCTATCGATGCACGACGGGATTGACGATCATGTAAGCGGAGGTCACCGCGTCGCACGGCGCGTGCGCCGCTGATCCCTGGGGCGGTCGAGGCTCGTATTCGAGGGCAGACAACCCACGGATGGAGGCGTCATGGCAACCCCACGGTCGGCCACGCACGCGTCGAAAGCCCGAGGCCAAATGGTCCATACTGGACCGGCGAGCACGAACCGATGCACGTGCATCTGCATCGAGGATGCCCCAGTCCAGGGAGGACAATGATGCGGCTGCGCCACCGTTCGGGCCGAATCGTCCACCTCAGTTACGGCGCCAACGTCAGGCCAGCCCCTGACCTTGAGGCCGTAGTCGACCAGCTCGACACAGACGCGTCAGCGGTCCGTGCCCAGCTCGGAGTCGACACCCTGGGCGTCAGCCTCTGGCTGCCGCCCACCCTCGCCGCCGCCCTCGCTGTCGATGGGCGCGCCCGCACCCGACTGCGTGCCGAGCTCGACGCCCGCGGGCTCGAAGTCGTCACGTTGAGCGGAGTGCCCTACGCCGAGGGCGGCGACGAGGGCTTGGCCACAGCGCGTTACCTGCCCGACTGGAGCAGCCCCGCGCGACTCGAGTACACCCTCGATCTGGCCCGCATCCTCGTCGATTTGCTGCCCGAGGACGCCGTCCGGGGCGCGGTGACCACCCTCGGCCTCGGCCGCAGCGCCGGCTGGGACGTCCCCAAGCAGCGCGAATGCGCCCGCATCCTGGGCCGGCTCTCCAGCGGCCTCGCCGAGGTGGCCTGGCACACCGGCCGCGCCGTCCGGGTCGGCTTCCAGCCCGAGCCCGGCTGCGTGATGGACGACACTGCTTCGACGATCGCGGCGCTGTCCAGGGTCGACAAGGACCGCATCGGCGTCTGCCTCGACCTCGCCAACCTGGCCTGCACCTGGCAGGACCCGATCGCGGCGCTCGACCAGCTCGCCGGCGCGAACGTTCAGGTCATCCGGGTCCAGGTCGCCGCGGCCCTCGAGGTCGGCAACCCGGTCCAGGCCGCGGAAACCCTGCGGGGGTACGTGGAAGCCGACCACCTGCATCAGGTGACGACCGCGACCGGCGGCTACGTCGACGACCTGGCCCAGGCGCTGGGGGAGTTCCCGCCCGGCCCCTGGCGCGTGCGCTACCACCTGCCGCTGCACGTGACGCCCCCCGCGCCGCTCGCCGCCACGACCGCCGTGTGGCGTCAGGCGCTGGCCCACCTGATGGGCGGCGACGGCCCGTCGACGGAATACCTCGATGTGGAGAGCGAGGTGCGCCCGGTGGAAGCGGACGGCATCGCCGCGGAACTCGCGTACATGAGGAATGAGCTCTCCGGTCTCGGCCTCTCGCCCCCCGCCGAAGCCTGCGCCGCCTAGGGTTTTTGCTCTAGAGTCGGAGGCGGCATCGCCGCGACTGGCAGGCCGGCCGAGGGGCGCAAACCCGGCCGATCGTGTGCGCCGGTCCAGGCAGTGCCGCCCGGGACGGCCGCCCTCGCCAGCCCAAAGGAACCCCTCGTCGTGTACGCGATCAGGGAGATGACATGGCGCGACCCATCACGCTCTTCACCGGCCAGTGGGCCGACCTGCCGTTCGAGGAGGTCTGCCGGCTGGCGTCCGAGTGGGGCTACGACGGCCTGGAGATCGCCTGCTGGGGCGACCACTTCGAGGTCGACCGGGCCCTCGCCGAGGACGACTACGTCGACCGCAAACGCGAGCAGCTAGCCAAACACAACCTGCGGGTCTTCGCGATCTCAAACCATCTCGTCGGCCAGGCCGTCTGCGACCACCCGATCGACGAGCGCCACCGGGACATTCTGCCGCCGGCCATCTGGGGCTCCGGCGTCGCGGAAGAGGTCCGGCAGCGAGCCGCCGAGCGGATGAAGGACACCGCCCGCGCTGCCGCCCGGCTCGGTGTCGACACCGTCGTCGGCTTCACCGGCTCGTCCATCTGGCACACCGTGGCGATGTTCCCGCCGGTCAGCGAGTCGATGATCGCGCGCGGATATCAGGACTTCGCCGACCGGTGGAACCCGATCCTCGACGTGTTCGACGAGGTGGGTGTGCGCTTCGCGCACGAGGTGCACCCGAGCGAGATCGCGTACGACTACTGGACCACGCGGCGCGCGCTCGACGCGATCGGTCACCGGCCGGCCTTCGGGCTGAACTGGGATCCGTCCCACTTCGTCTGGCAGGACCTGGACCCGGTCAACTTCATCCTGGAGTTCAAGGACCTGATCTACCACGTCGACTGCAAGGACGCGAAGGTCCGCACCGGCGACGGGCGCCGCGGCCGGATGTCGTCCCACCTGCCCTGGGCCGACCTGCGGCGGGGCTGGGACTTCGTGTCCACCGGGCACGGCGACGTGCCGTGGGAGGACTGCTTTCGAGCCCTGAACGCGATCGGGTACGCCGGGCCGATCTCGATCGAATGGGAAGACGCGGGAATGGACCGCCTGGTCGGGGCCCCGGAAGCGCTCCAGTTCGTACGCGGGCTGACCTTCGACCCGCCCTCGACGGCCTTCGACTCGGCGTTCTCGTCGTCCTCCTGATCCTGCTCAGTTCCGCAAGCGGGGCCACCCCGAACCTGGGGCGGCCCCGCTGCCGGAACCTGTCAGTAGTTTGAACCCGTGCTGTTCGATCCGGCCAACGAGTCGCTGGGCGTCGTCAGCGTGTCGTTCGGCGTGCTGGCCGAGTGCAGCTTCTCGCCCAGCTTGGACTGGTTCAGCTTGTCCTTGCCTTCGGTGTAGAGCTTGTTCGCCTGGGCCTGGGCGACTCCCGCAGCCTCCTGCACCGTCGGATGCTCCCACAGCTTCTTGGCGTTCGTCCGGATCTCCTCGTACTTCTCCCGGCCGGCCCGGCTGCCCAGGACGAAGCCCGCCGCGAGACCACCGATGAACATGAGCTTTCCGCGCATAGCGGCTCCTTCCGTTCACGACGCGCCTGCGTGAGTGCGTCTGGGTCCAGTCCATACCCATCCTGCCGCCGCGTCACTCCCCTTGCCTGGTTTAGCCACTCTCTCGCCTGGTTTTGCTACTCCTACGCCCACGCGATCAACCTGCCGATCCGCCGGCCGCCGGGTTGATCCCCACCCTCCCGCGCGAGGGCTGCGTGAATCCTGTACTGTTGTCCCGTCGCCAGGGGCGGCCCGCAGAGGCGGGGTCCAAGGCGCTGTAATCTGTTGTATTGCCGTAATCCCCTGTAGCTCAATTGGCAGAGCAGCCGGCTGTTAACCGGCAGGTTATTGGTTCGAGTCCAATCGGGGGAGCTTTCACCAGGGCTTTGCCCCTGAAGTGTTCGGGGTGTTCGCGCCGATTCTTCCGCCCGGGCGCCCCCATCCGCCGGACGACCCGGCCAACGTTCTCGTCGAAACGCGACCCATCGAGCGTCAACTAAAGCAGGCCCGTCGCCGTTCCGCCGGCGGTTCAGATCCCGGCCATGAGCTGGGGCAGAGCACCCGCGGGCAGCGGCTCGGCCCAGAGATAGCCCTGGCCGATCGAGCAGCCCAAGGCGTGCAACTCGTCGGCCTGCGCGGTGGTCTCGACACCCTCGGCCACCGTCGTGAAATGCAGGACGCGGCCCAGATGGACGACCGCCTCGATGATCACCGCGTGCTCGGCGGCGCCGTCGAGCTGCCGCACCAGGCCCTGATCGATCTTCACGATGTCGAACGGCAGGATGGTCAGATAATGCAGCGAGGAGTACCCGGTCCCGAAGTCGTCGATCGCGATCCGGACGCCGTGCGTGCGCAACTGCGCCAGCGCCGCGATCGCGGGTTTCCCGTCGACTATTGCCGACTCGGTCACCTCGAGCGCGAGACACCGGGGCTCGAGCCCCGTGCGCTCCAGCACGGCCAGCACATCGGACACCAGCGCCGGGTTGTGCAGTTGCCGCGGCGAAAGGTTGACGCTGACGTAGAAGTCGGAACCGGCCGGCAGATTCTCCCGCCACCGGCAACGCTGGCGGCAGGCCTGTTCGAGCACCCACAGCCCGATCTCGTCGATGATCCCGGTCGACTCGGCGACCGGGATGAACTCCACCGGCGAGATCACACCCAACTGCGGATGACACCAGCGTACGAGCGCTTCGACCCCGACCAGGCGGCGGTCGTTGAGCGCGACCAGCGGCTGGAAGAGCACCTTGAACTCGCCGCGGAGCACGGCACCGGGTAGCGCGACGGCCAGCGCGGCCTCGTGACCCTGGCGCTTGTCGGCCGGGATACCCTTCCGGACGGCCTTGGTGAGGTAGAGGGCCCGGTCGGCCTGGCGGAAGACGGCCTCGGCGCAGTCGCCTTCCTGCCATAGTGCCGCGCCGACGCTGGCCCGGGGCTGCAGGACAAGCGCCTCGAACGTCGTCGGCGCCTCGACCGTTTTGAGAAGCTCATCGGCCTTGGCCTGCAGATCGATGGTCTCGGCGAGGTCGCTCACGAGGATCGCGAACTCGTCGCCGCCGAGCCGGGCGACCGTGTCCGCCGGGCCGGTGCGGGCCAGCAGCCGCTCGGCCGTCGCCACCAGGACGTGGTCGCCGGCGGCATGCCCGTACATGTCATTGATTTGTTTGAAGCTGTCCAGGTCGAGCAGGATCACCGCGGGGCGGCGGCAGCCGTCACCAACGTCGGCTGCGCGATCTCGACCGGCGGCGGCGAGCCGTTGCTGGAGCAAGCCGCGATTGGCCAGCCCGGTGAGACTGTCGTGCATCGCCTTGTGATGCACCTCGTCGAAGGTCCGCTGCAGGATGCCGAGCGTCTCGTTGAGCGCGTCGCCCATCCGGCCGATCTCGTCGCGACGGCGGAAGCCGACCTGTTTACTCAGGTCGCCGCTGGCCACCCGGGTCAGCACGTCGACCACCTCGGCGAGCGGCCGGGCGATCCCGCGGGCCACGAGAACAGACAGCACCAGAGCCACGACGGCGCCGACCAGCCCGAGCCACAGCATGAGCTGGGCCGTTCTGGCGCTGTCGAGCGACGCCACCCGGGCGCCGTCCGCGACCCGGTCCACGAGTCGCTCAAGCAGATAGTCGGCCGATTGTTTGACGGCGCGTG
>Ga0307515_10012971_pt1 | contig 15615 bp, 14 predicted proteins | sample 17_EM_MG_FD_194513 | JGI IMG/M metagenome (GOLD analysis project Ga0307515, IMG submission 194513) | Populus trichocarpa ectomycorrhiza microbial communities from riparian zone in the Pacific Northwest, United States - 17_EM | ecosystem: Host-associated > Plants > Roots > Unclassified | place... | reverse complement strand
GGAGACCTCGGCTGAAATCTCAGGACTGAACCTGCGTAACGACTCGTGGAGGAGCGAACATGCGCGCTATCGATGTGAATGAAGCCATAGACAACAATCCGATCGGACGCTTTCAATGGATGGTGGTGGGGCTTTGCGCCCTGCTGCTGATCGTCGACGGCTACGATGTCTTCGTCGCCGGAACCGTGCTGCCGACCTTGATGGCTGAATGGCAGTTGAGCAAGCCGGAGGCAGGTGTGCTACAGGCCTGGGCGCTGTTCGGGATGATGTTCGGCGCACTCATTTTCGGTCCGCTGGCCGACAAGATCGGCCGCAAGAAGGGCATTGCGATCAGCTTCCTGTTGTTCACCGTCGCCACCCTCCTGACCGGTTTTGCCAGCACCCCGACGGCGTTCAAGATCTTCCGCTTCATCGCTGGTCTCGGCTGCGGCGGCCTGATGCCGAACGCCGTGGCGCTGATGAACGAATATGCTCCGAAGCGCCTCCGCGGCACCATGGTCGCCTTGATGTTTTCCGGTTACTCCGTCGGCGGCATGGTCGCGGCGGCGCTCGGCATCGGCTTGATCCCGCAGTTCGGCTGGCAGCCGATGTTCTTCATCGCTGCCGTTCCGCTGCTCATGCTTCCGGTCATTCTGTGGAAACTGCCAGAGTCGCTCGGTTTCCTCATCCGTCAGGGCCGGCAGGAGCAGGCGAAACGGATCTATGCGAAGGTAGCACCGTCCGTGCGTCTGTCTGCCGAGGACAAGCTGACCTTTAGCGAAACGAAGGGAGCCGCCGCATCGGTTGCCGAGCTCTTCCGGCATCAGCGCGCGTTGCGCACCGCAATGCTCTGGGTCGCCTTCTTCTGCTGCCTGCTGCTCGTCTACCTTCTGTCTTCGTGGCTGCCGAAGGTACTACAGGAAGCCGGTTATGCCGAAAGGGCGAGCCTGCTGAGCCTCTTCTCCCTCAATTTCGGTGGCATGGCTGGGGCAATCGCCGGCGGCTGGCTCGGTGACCGCTTTGGGCTTCCGAAGGTCGTGGTCGGCTTCTTCGCCGCTGCCGCGGTATCGATCGCACTGATCGGCTTCAATCCACCTGCCGGCCTGCTGTTCCTGATGGTGTTCATCGCCGGTGCCAGCACGATCGGCACGCAGATCCTGCTCTATGCCAGCGTGGCGCAGCTCTATAACCTCTCCGTGCGCTCCACCGGGTTGGGCTGGGCCTCCGGCGTCGGACGCATCGGCGCGATCGTTGGCCCCACGCTTGGCGGCTTCCTGCTGGCAAAGGAATTTCCGCTGCAGCAGAACTTCCTGATCTTCGCCATTCCGGCGGTGATCTCGGCAGTGGCGATGCTGGTGTTCGCGGTCAGCGAAGCCCGCCGCTCGAGCGCCATGGCGCTAGCGGTGGCATAAAGCAATGGCCAGCGGGGAGGGTAACCTGCGCGTGGATGTCTTTCTCCCGAGTCGTTGCGGCGGGGGCAGCCTCTGCGCCGGGTTACGAACCGCTGGTCTCCGTTATGCGCTTTTTCGCCATCGCAGCGTCTTCTTTGGTGCGACAGGTCAATACAGGAAGTCGCGATGAGCGCGGCTAACGCCAATACGGGTGACTAAATTCATGCATTACCTCGACCTTCCCGGTCATCGCCCCCGCTACCGCGTTGACGGTGACGACTCGGCTGCGCCCTGGCTTGTCTTCTGCAACTCGCTCGGAACCGACCTTCACATGTGGGACGCGCAGGTGGCCGTGTTGTCACGGCATTTTCGCATTCTGAGATATGATCGCCGTGGTCACGGCCAGTCGTCGGCCCCGCCGCCACCCTATTCACTGGCCGACCTCGGCAACGACGTGATCTCCTTGCTTGATGCCCGGGAGATTGAGCGCGCGCATTTTTGCGGTCTGTCGATCGGCGGTCTGACGGGGCAATGGCTGGCCATCAACGCCGGCCAGCGCCTCGACAAGGTCATCATTTGCGCAACGGCGGCGAAGATCGGTACCGCCGAAGGCTGGGCCGCGCGCATGGATGATGTGCGGGCGAACGGGTTGACGGCCCTCACTGCCGCCACTTCCGAACGCTGGTTCACTCCGGCGTTCAAAGCTGCTGAACCCGGTGTTGTCGGCGCGGTGCTCGAGAGCTTTGTAGCGACATCGGTCGACGGCTATACCGGATGCTGCGCGGCGCTTGCCGGCGCCGACCTTCGGGAGGAAATCAAGCGGATTGCCAACCCGCTTCTTGCCATCTCCGGAGATGGGGACTCGGTATGCCCCCCATCCGACCTGGAATACATTGCCGCCCGTGTACAGCGGGGCCGGCACCTGTCGTTACATGGTCGCCATATCGTCAACATCGAGTCCTCTCAGGCGTTCAACGCGGCGCTTCTGGATTTTCTTCGGAACTAGCCTCGATACGGCGGTTCGATCAAAGAGAGTAACCCACAGGGGACTACTAGGGTGCGACTGCTTTCCCGTGAAACGCTGCATGTCGCCACTGCCCTGCTTAGGACCTAGTTTGGACTGTCGGACATTAAAGTTCCGGGGCGTGTTGGCCACGGAGAAGGGTTGGTTACGCCACTGTGATTTTGCATCGCAATCCGGGACGTTATATCCGATGGCGCTGTGAGGGCGAGTATCAATGACGCCAAGCGCTGCCAGCAGAACGAGGACCATGGTTAGGCTGAGTGGAAACGGGAAGTGAAGTACTTGGTTGGTCCAGCTTGGAGCGTTAACCTCCGGCGCAAAACCAATTTGGATGGCAATGACATGCGCTGGAAACCATCGATGACGAGGGCGAGACTGCAAAGTCAGTCACTGGGCCAGATCATCCCTTAGGGTGGTTGAGCGCCGTTAGGCAGGTGCGTCGAAAAGACACCTGCCTGACGGCGACCTCTTTAATGGTCCTGTCCAAGTGAACTTTTGATACGCCCACCAAAGTTCGAACATTCCGCCCCGATATTACTGCGGATTCCCGCACAAAATCCTATTCTGCGACATCGTCTGAAGGAGCAACTCCGGAGCCAGACGTTGCCATCGGGCGGTCGTGTTTACGGGCCTGAAAAGTCCGGCACTCCCAATGTTGTTGTGGCGCGGATGTCGCCAGCCGAAAACCCGGCCTCGGCACGCCACGGCCCGGACACAGGCACCCAGTCCTGCACGCCAGGGTCCCATCGTTGAAACGACCGGGCGTCGGTGTGCAATGTTACCGTTTCGGTCTCGCCGGGGTCGAGCGTGACCTTGGCGAAGGCGCGCAACTGCCGGCGCGGGCGACCTTCGGGGACTCGTTCGGGGCCGAGATAAAGCTGCACCACGGTCGCACCCCTGCGCTTGCCGGTGTTGGTCACGCGCACCTGAAATTCGGCACCTTGGCCGGTCGCCTTTCCAGACAGCTCCTCGAGCAGGAAAGTGGAATAGCCAAGACCGTGACCAAAGTGGAACAAAGGCACGATTCCGGTGCGGTCGTGGTGTCGATGACCGGTGAACAGGCCCTCTTCGTAGCGGACCTTGCCGTCGAGGCCGGGGTAGATTTCCGGGTCCTGGCTATATGTGGGATTGTCCTCCAGCCTAGCCGGAAAGGTCTGCGGCAGCCGCCCGCCGGGCTCGGCGTCACCGAAAAGAACGTCGGCGATGGCGTGGCCCGCCTCTTGCCCCGGATACCACGACTGTAGGACGGCGGCGGCCTGCTCGATCCACGGCATCTCGACCGGCCCGCCAGTTTGAAGCACGATCACCGTGCGCGGATTTGCCGCCAAGACGGCAGCGGCAAGAGCGCCTTGCTGGCCAGGCAGACGGATGTCGCCAAGATCACTGCCCTCGGTATCCCATTCGCCCGACCGTCCAAGGCACAGAATGACGGCATCGGCCGAGGCCGCAATTTCGGCCGCTTTGGCGATGGTGTCGGGGCCAAGGGGCAGGCCGATGCCGGCGCGAAAGGCCGAAAAGTCCAGGTTTGCGCCGGGCTTGGCGCGGAACTCGATGGTGACGGTATAGATCCGGCCGGCCTGCAGCGCCACGTCGGCGGTGACCTCGTCATTGCCTTCCTCAAAGAAAGTCCGGCCGGGCTTCCAGTCGGACCAAGCATCGGCGATGACCTTGCCGTCAATCAGCAGGCGGATCGGGCCGGTGGCATGTATGCCGACCCGGTAGGTCGCGGTGCGGTCCGGCGTGAAGCTGCCCGAGATACGGGCCGAGAAGGTGCGCGGATCGACCGTCCCCCCGGCAATCGGCGGCACCCAGAATTGCACTGCGTCCGTCAGCGGTTCGCTGTACACAGGCGCGCCGGACAGGTCGGGCGTTGCGAAGTAATCCAGGGTCTGCGCTCCGGTCCACAATGGCTCCCACCGGTGATTGGTGCAGCCCTCGGCAAAGACCAGCCGCTCCTCGCCCATCCGGTCGGCCAAGCCCGCCCACGGACTTACGGCGTGGTGCGCGTTCAACTGGGCCGAGCCGCCGCCCATTATCCGGGCGTTGCGGGCGTTCGGGCCGATGACCGCGATTTTCCCGACAGTTGAAGGCAGCGGCAACAGCCCGCCGTCGTTCTTCAGCATCACCGTGCCCTCGGCCCCAGCCAGGCGGATCAGGGCACGATGCGCCGGTACGTCTGCTTCGCCCTCGGGTGGCCGGGTGGTCCGGCCAAGCGCCCCGGTGCGCTGCATCAGGTGCAGCATCCTGCGGGCCGAAGCGCGGATCGGTGCCGCATCCACCCGACCCTCGCGCACCGCTCTCACTAACGCGGCGCCGCGGTCACGGGTCGGCCCCGGCATTTCAAGATCAAGCCCCGCGTCAATCGTTGGCTCCATGCTGCGCGACCCGAACCAGTCAGACATGACCAGTCCGCCCCATTGCCATTCGTCGCGCAGCACGCCGGTCAGCAGCCAGTGGTTTTCGGCGGAATACGTCCCGTTCACCTTGTTATAGGACGACATCATTGCCCAGGCCCCGGTCTTGGTCACCGCCTCGAACGGTGCGAGGTAGGTCTCGCGCAAGGCAACCTCGGGGATCATCGAACTGACTGTGGTCCGCTCGATCTCACTTTCATTGCCGACGAAATGTTTGGGTGTCGCGCCCACGCCGGCATCCTGCAAACCTTGCACGTAGGCGACGGCAAGTTCGCCGGTCAGCCAGGGGTCTTCGGAAAAGCATTCGAAGTTGCGCCCGTTCGTGACGCTGCGATGGATGTTCATCGTCGGGCCAAGCAGGACATCGGCCCCTTTTGTCCGCGTCTCTTCAGCCAGCGCCGCGCCGACCTCGGCAACGAGGGCCGGGTTCCAGGTGGAACCTAGGGCGATGCCGCAGGGAAAACAGGCGGCCTTTGGTCCCCCTACCAGCCCGCCGCCGCCGCGCGCGCCGTTCGGGCCGTCGGTCACCACCAGCGCCCCGATGCCCAGCCGCTCGACGCCGGCCACCGACCAGAAATCGGCACCCGACAGAAGGGAGACCTGCTCTTCCAGGGTCATCGCATCCAACAGCGTCTCAATTCGGTGATCTGTCATCGTCTTGGTTCTCCTCGAGAGGTTCATTCTGCATGCTTGCGGAACGCCGTCACTCTTGAACACTGTGGTCTCGGGTGGCGAAGTGGCAAGGCCACGCCAGCCTTGTTATACAAGGACTGGTCTCGCCTTACCCGCATTCGCCCGAGCTCATGGTTCGTCCACGTGCTGCGACGCCCAGGCGCGTTGCCCCGGACGAGACGAGCTCTCGCGGATGACGAGTTCGCCCGGCAGGAGGGTCAAGGTCGGAGGGGGCAAGGGCGCATCCGTCTCCATCAACGCGATCAGGCGTTCGACAGCTGCCTTGGCCAGCGTCGTGCCGTCGTTGCGGACGCTGGTCAAGGTCGTATGGGAGAACTCTCCAAACTCGATGTTGTCGTAGCCCACGATAGAGAGTTGTTCGGGAACGGACACGCCATTGACCTGCGCCCAACGCATGGCCCCAAGGGCGAACATGTCCGACGATGCGAAAAGGGCCGTCAGCCCGAGATTCCGCCCGGTCAACGCGCCCATACCATCAAATCCTGCCGCCATGCTGAAACCGACGGGCTCAAAGATCTGCCGTTCATCGAGGGGAATGCCATGCACTTGATGCGCATGCCGGAAACCTTCGATTTTCAGGGGCTTGTCCTTGATTGATCCAAGCGCGCCAATACTTTTATGGCCAAGTGCGATCAAGTGGGTCGTCGCGTCGTAAGAGGCCTGAAATTCATCGACACCGACCGCATCGAGGCCCGTGTCCCGGGCGCCGACCAGCATGACGACCGGGAAGTTCCGCTCTCGCAGCCGGCGCAAATGGCTAAGTTTGGTGTGGTCCACCGGATAGATCAGCAGCCCATCGACCATGTGTCGCCGAAACATCTCGATGGCGGCGGTTTCCTGTTGCGGTGTGCTGCTGCTTGCAAAGAGCACGCTATAGCCGTGATCCGACATTTCCCGCTGCAACGCGGTGGCCACCGCCGTCGGCTGCGGGTTGGTCAGATACTCAACCAACATGCCCACCGTGTTGCTGCGTTTCAGGACGAGCGACTTGGCCGAATTGTTCGGAACATAGTCCAGCGCCTCGGCCGCCTTGAGGATCTTGTCGCGGGCCGCCTGGGATATCCGCGTGCTGCCGCGCAAGGCCAGAGACACCGTATTGGTGCCATATCCGGTCTTTGCAGCGATATCCGCCAAAGTCGATTTTCGCTGCCGCGCCAAACCCGTTCTCCCTGCCGGCATGTCAGCCTCTGGGATGTGCATACAGCACAACAAATCACTTGCAAAGGGAATGTAGTAGCGTTACTACAATAATATGATGTAGCCTTACTACGCCGGATGATGTGCGAATGGCGCCCCATTGAGGAGTGGCGCGCCAGGAGGCTGTCGACAGGAGGTTGGCGTCACGATTGCCTGACCGCGGTCGCCAGGAGGTAGGCCGCGGAAGTCTTGCAACCTTGGAGGAGGAAATCGGAATGTTTCACGGCAAGAAAGCTGCTCTCGCCGGCCTGGCTGCGCTGTTGCTGACAACGTCGGCGCAGGCGCAGGACCTGAGTGTCGAAGTCTATACCAATTGGGTATCGGGCGGTGAGTCGGCCGCCCTGAACGCCATCGCATCGGCCTTCGAGGCCAAGGGTGGGACTTGGATCGACAACGCCGTTCCGGGCGATTCGCTTGCACCTGCGGTGACGCGCATTGTCGCGGGGGATCCGATGGGTGCAGCGAAATTCAACACAGGCACAGATCTGGACGAACTTTACAAAGCGGGCCTGCTCTCTGACATCGATTCCGTTGCTACCGAGCAGAAGTGGCAACAGCGGCTCCCTGATTTCGTCTGGAACGCGATCACGCGCGATGGCCATGTCTATGCCGTGCCGATCAATGCGCAGTCCGAGGTCTGGTTATGGTATTCGAAGGCGGTCTTCAAGAAGGCAGGCGTCGAAGAACCCGCGACCTATGACGAGCTTTTCGCCGCGCTGGACAAGATCAAGGCGGCGGGCGTGATCCCCTTTGCTGTTGGCGGCCAGGACTGGCAGTTGGCGATCCTCTTCTACAAGGTTCTGGCCGGTGTTGCCCCGGATATCTACCGGCAGATGCAGACGGACGATTATGAGGCCGCGATCAAGTCAGCCGGGTTCGTAAAGGCAGCGGAGGTTTTCGGGCGCCTGAGAAACTATGACGACGAAGGCAGCCCGGGCCGTCAGTGGAACGCCGCGGTCAACATGGTCGCCACCGGTCAGGCCGGCATGATGGTGATGGGCGACTGGGCGAAGGGCGAGTTCTCGGCGGCGGGGCAGAAAGCGGGTGTGGACTACGGCTGCATGCTCGGGCCGCAGAGCGACGCGGTCATCATGTCCGGCGACGCCTTCATCTTCCCGAAGAAAGAAACGCAACGGCCTGGACAATTGCTCTTGGCCTCGGTGATGCTCGATCAGGCGACGCAGGTGGCTTTCAACAACGCCAAAGGCTCGATGCCGAGCATTCTGGACGCCGATGTGAGCCAGATGGACGAATGCACCCAAAAGGCCATGGCCGTGTTGCAGGATCCGGCCAAGCGCCTTCCCGCCCATTCCTACATTCTTTCCGCCGACCGTCGGCAGGGGATGCAGGACGCCATCTCGCAGTACTGGAGTGACGAAGCAGCAGCGCCGGAAAGTCTGGTCGACGCAATGCTCACGACGTTCCAGTCCACGAACTAGGCCGCACCCTCGTTCATGCCGGCGGGTTTGCTCCCGACCCGTCGGCGCCCCTTCCCGCCCCACTCGCGAGGGGCTTGACCAGCCGTGCCCAGATGGAACATGCCATGGCCCTGCCTGTATCACTACGAAGACTTCCCGCCGTAATCGCCATGACACCGACAATCTTCTTTGTCGTCGTTGTGCTTTGTTTCGGACTCATGTGGACGGTCTGGACGTCTTTCACGTCGTCCAAACTGCTTCCAAACAATAATTTCGTCGGCCTTGAGCAATATGTCAGATTGTTCGGATCTGACCTCTGGCAGGTGGCTGTCGTCAATGTCGCGGTCTTCGGCCTTCTGTTCATCGGCGGATGTCTGGCGCTTGGCTATGTGCTTGCGGTTCTCCTGGACCAAAACATCCGCTTCGAAGACGGCTTCCGCACAATCTTCCTGATGTCGGCCTCGCTGAGTTTCGTGGTGACGGGGATCGTCTGGCAGTGGCTGTTTGATCCGACCTTCGGGATTCAGGCGGCCGTTCGGGACTGGGGCTTCTCCAACTTCAGGTTCGACTGGCTGACACGCAAGGAGACCGCCATCTACGCGCTGGTCGGTGCTGGCGTGTGGCAGGCGACCGGTCTTGGAATGGTCATCATGCTTGCCGGGCTGCGGGGGGTGGATCAGGACATCTGGAATGCAACGCGGGTTGATGGCGTCGCCAGATGGCGGGTCTATGTTTATGTCGTTCCCGCAATGATCCGTCCGATGATCGCGACTGCGGCGGTGCTCCTGTCGTTGACCGCAATCAAGATCTACGACCTCGTTGTCGTCATGACGGGAGGCGGGCCGGGCATCTCGACCGAAGTTCCGGCCAAATACGTCATGGACATGCTGTTCCAGCGATCAAACCTCGGCCAGGCGACGGCAGCCGCAACCATCATGCTGTTGGCCATCTCGCTCTTGGTGGGCCTGCCATGGGTCATCGTCCGACTTCGCCAATCACGCTCTGTAGGGGGAGGCCAAGAATGAACCGCGCCGTCATTCCAGAGGGGCCCAAGCTCCGGAAAATTTCACCCTCCCGCATCGCGATCTATGTCTTTCTCGGCGTGTCGGCGATCTTCTTTCTCTTGCCCGTCTACGTGATGATCATCACTTCGCTAAAGCCGATGGCAGAGATCAGGACCGGCAATCTCTTCGCCTTTCCAAGGGAGATCACACTGGATGCCTGGGCCAAGGCCTGGTCGAGCGCATGCACGGGGCGGGTATGCGAAGGGATCAGTCCCGGCATGCTCAATTCCTTCAAGATCGCCATTCCAGGCACACTCTTTCCGGTGATCCTCGGGGCGATCAATGGCTACGCCTTGTCCTTCTGGCGGTTTCGTGGGGCAAATCTTGTGTTCACGATGCTTCTGGTGAGCACCTTCGTACCGATCCAGGTGTTCATCTTCCCCCTGGTCCGCATGATGACGGCGACCGGCCTCTTCGGCACTTTGCCCGGGATCATCCTGATCCACACGGGGTTCACGCTTCCCATCACAACGCTTCTCTTTCGCAACTTCTATGCCGCGGTTCCTGAAGAGATGTTCAGCGCGGCGCGCATCGACGGTGGCGGGTTCTGGTCGATCTTCGGCTATGTCCTGCTGCCCATTTCCACGCCGATCGTGATCGTGGCCGTCATCCTGCAATTCACCGGCTCGTGGAACGACTATCTCTTCGGCCTGATCTTCGCGGGGCGAGAGAACCAGCCCATGACGGTGCTGCTCACCTCCATCGTCACCAGCCAGTACGGCGAGAAGGAATACAACGTGAATATGGCGGCCACGATGCTCGCCGCCATGGTGCCACTCATGGTCTATTTCGCCTCGGGCCGATGGTTCGTTCGAGGAATTTCCGATGGCGCGTTGAAGGGGTAAGGCATGGAAAACGCTTTGAAAAAAGAAAAAGCCAAGGGCGTCTCTGTCCGCAAGGTTCGCGTCTCCTACGGGGCGGTTCACGTCATCCGCGAGCTGGACTTCGAAGTCGCGCCAGGGGAGTTCGTCGTTCTCCTGGGTGGCTCGGGCTGCGGCAAGTCTACGCTGCTCAGCGTCATCGCGGGGCTTCGGGATGTCTCCGGCGGGCAGATCTGGATCGGCGACGAAAACGTCACCTGGCACGAGCCCAAGGATCGCGACATCGGCATGGTGTTTCAATCCTATGCACTTTATCCGCAGATGACGGTGCGCGGGAACCTGTCTTTCGGCCTGCGCATGACCGGGGCCGACAAGGCCGTGATCGACAAGCGGGTGACCGAGGCGGCCGAGATCCTGCAACTGACAGCCCTTCTGGAGCGCAAGCCGCGCCAGCTTTCAGGCGGCCAGCGGCAGCGCGTCGCGATCGGTCGCGCGTTGGTGCGGCACGCCGGCGTCTTCCTCTTTGACGAGCCTCTGTCCAACCTCGACGCAAAGCTGCGGACCGAATTGCGCGGAGAGCTGAAGCGGCTCCACAAGCAACTGGGTACGACGATGATTTTCGTGACCCACGACCAGATCGAGGCGCTGACACTTGCCGACCGCATCGCCGTGATGGAAGGCGGCGTGATCCGCCAGATCGGAACGCCGAAAGAGATCTACCGGCACCCGCAAAACCGCTTCGTGGCGGGCTTCATTGGTTCACCCGGCATGAACTTCTTCGATGGCGAGGTTCAGGTGCGCGGCACAGAGGCGAGGTTCGTCGGGCGCGGGTTCGAACTGGCCCTGACCGGCTACGATTTTGCCACGGCGACGCCCATGCCCGGCAAGGCCGTGCTGGGGCTGCGGCCCGAGCACGTGGGAACGCGCCTTACTGGCCAGTCACCCTTTCAAGCGTCCAGCCCTATCGTCTCGGTCGAGCCGATGGGCGCAGAGACACTCCTCTGGGGGCGCCTTGGCGAGGATCCCGTCTCGATCCGGGTCGACACGCTTCAGGGCTTCGACGAGGCGCCTCACATCACGTTTGAAATCAACCCCGCCTTGGTCTCGCTCTTCGACGCGGCAACCGGTCAGCGGCTCTGACTGCTCAGAATTCACTTCACACCCCCGAAAGGACAACGCCGATGACATACGCGGATGAGAATGGTTTCGTATCGCTTTTCGATGGCAAGACGCTGAACGGCTGGTTCGCCACGCCCCGGACCTATGGCCAGATGTGGCCGGGCGGCCCCACGGTGCAAGAAACCTATCCCAATCTCTTCCCGGCTGACTACGACGAGCAGACCGCAATGCACCCGGCGGTGTGGACGGTGGAAGACGGTGCGATCGTCGGTCGGCAAGACAGCCCTGGCAGCGGCTGGGGCGGCTACCTGGTCACCGAAAAGACCTATGGCGATTTCGAACTGACCTTCGAGGCCAATCCCGACTGGCCTGCCGACACCGGGATCATGCTGCGCAAGCAGCCGCATACGTTTCACGGTTTCCAGGTGCTTCTGGACCACCGGAAATCCGGTTCGATCGGCGGCTTTTATGGCAACGGCATCAGCGGCTTCCACGCCGTGCCCTTTGCGCTCGATGTGGTGCTTGACGCTGATGGAAAACCCGTCGGCCTGCGTCAGGACGATCCGGAGACCTCGATCGAGCCCTTCACCCAGGCCAAGCGTGATCTTCTGACCGCTGCCTGCTCCGTCGAAGACTTCCTCGCGGCTTGGAAGTTTGGCGAGTGGAACGCCTTCCGCGTCCGCATCGTCGGGGCCAAGCCTGAGGCTTCGGTGTGGATTAACGGGCTTCTGATCGCTTCCATCGACCTCGCCACGATGAAGTTCCCGAACTACGACGCTGATGCGGTGGCCGACTTCCTTGGTCCCAAGGGGCACATCGCCTTCGAGGTGCATGACAACGACAAAATGCTGGGCGAGGGCCGCTGGGGCCGCACGGCGGCCTGCCGCTGGCGCAATATCCGCATCAAGGAGCTTTGAGCCATGTCCGAGACCCCTGACATCCGCTGGGGCATCATTGGCCCCGGGTGGATCGCCGAGTTGTTCGCCGAGGATCTGGCCCGCACCCCCGGCGTGCGTTGTGTGGCGGTTGCCTCGCGCGATCTCGGCAGGGCCAAGGCCTTTGCCGAACGCCACGGCATCGCCATGGCATATGGCGACTATGCCGCCATCGCCGCCGACCGCCAAGTGGACATCGCCTATATCGCGACGCCGCACAGCCACCATCACGCTCATGCGCGGATGATGCTGGAAGGCGGCAAGCCGGTGCTCGTCGAAAAGCCCTTTGCGATGAATGCAACGGAGGCCGCCGACATCGTCGCGCTTGCGCGGGCGCGGGGCCTTTTCGTGATGGATGCGATGTGGACGCTCTGCAACCCGCTGTTTCGCCGGTTGGCGGGCGTCATCGCGGCAGGGGACATCGGCACGCCGCGCGCCTTTTCGGCCTCGATCGGGCCGATGGGTGTGGCCAAGGGGCATCGGATCGAGAACCCCGACCTGGGTGGCAGCTTCACATTGGAATGCATGGTCTACCCGATGAACATCCTGGCCGGGCTTGCCCCGAACCTGTTGGCGGGCGCGCAGGTCACCGCCTCGGCCCTGCTCACCGAGCGCGGCGTCGACAGCGGCTCGGCGATCCAGCTAAAGAACGCGGATGGTTATGCCACGATGTCGGGCGGCTTCGTGATGGGCGCAAAAGGTGGCGGTTCGTCAAGTTTCCAGCTGATCGGCGACGAGGGCTGGCTCGCGGTCACCGACAACCTCTTCAACCCAGGGCGCGCCCTGATCTGCGCCCGCGGCCGCGAGATGGAGGAGGTTACTGAACCTTCCAGCACCGAGCGCTACCGCTTCGAAATCGAAGAGGCCGGCCGCTGCCTGCGCGCGGGCCAGGGAGAAAGCGCACTGGTGTCGCATGACTTGACGCTGGGGGTGATGCACCTTCTAGATCAGGCAATGATCCAGACCAGAAGAGGGTGCCTGCCATGAAGATTCCGCCCCGTGAACTCGCCAGAGGTCAGCGCTGTCAGGTCTGGATTCACGACACCGCCAGCGGTGAGAACCGCATGATCCTGGAGACGACGGACCTCCTGTTGGAAGCGCCGAACTGGACCCTTCAGGGCGACGCGCTGATCCTGAATGGCAGGGGGCTGCTCTGGCGTCTGCCGCTTGAAGACCCGAGCCTGCAGGTGATCGACTTGCAGGGCGTGCCGCCCTTGAACAATGACCATGTGCTGGATCCGGACGGGGCGCATATCTTCGTGTCGGCCTACGACGACTGGCAGCTATACCGCGCGCCGTTGGCGGGTGGCGTGGCGGTCCAGGTCTCGGGCAAGGAAGGCCCTGACGGACTTTTGCACTTTCTGCACGGAGTTTCGCCTGACGGACGGCAGCTTGCGTTTGTCGGCGTCCGGGCGCGGGTCACCGACGACAGCTTCGCCTTCTTGTCGGCCGAGATTTGCACCCTCGGGTCGGATGGGCGCGGGTTTCGTCAGATCACCTCGGGCGGCGCACCGGCTGACGGGCCGGAATATAGTCCCGATGGTGCCTGGATCTATTTCAACACAGAAGCCTTTTCGGGCAACGCTCAGATCGCACGAATGCGGCCCGACGGATCGGAGATTGAAAGGCTGACTAATACGCTCACGGTCGACTGGTTCCCGCATCCGTCGCCCGATGGTGGGCTTGCGGCCTATTTGGCCTATCCGCCCGGGACCCAAGGACATCCGGCCGATCTCTGGGTCGAGCTGAAACTGGTGCGTGACGGCGATTGGTCCACTGCTGCCCCGGTGGCGCGGATCTTCGGCGGCCAGGGCACGATCAACGTCAACAGCTGGTCGCCCGACAGCAGGCGATTTGCTTTCGTTGCCTACCCTATTGACTGAGTTCTCTTCGGGCCATGTATATCGCCAGCACGGCCCGGCCTACATGAAAAAAAACCGGGAGACACCCCACATGATCTACACGCTCGACACGCTTGCGCAGGAACTGAAGGACCTGCAACTTGCAACATTCGACTATGATTTCGCCTGGAAACTTGGCTGTATCATGCAGGCGCAGGCGGTGGCTCGATCGCTGCCGGCAGCGATTACCGTGGCGCACGGGACCGATGTGGTGTTCGCCCTGCTGATGCCCGGAGCGACCTCCGACAATACGGACTGGGCGGCCCGAAAGCGTGCCGTTGCCCATCGATTTCACCGCAGTTCCCTTGCGATCCGACTAGAAGCTGAACAAGGGGGATATGATTTCAACAGTCGTTTTCGACTGCCGCAATCCGACTTTGTGGCGAGCGGGGGCGGGTTTCCCCTGATGTTGCGGGGCGGCACACTGATCGGAACGGTGGGCGTCAGCGGGCTTCCTGACGTGGAAGACCATCTGCTCGTGACAAATGCGCTGCGGGAGCTATTGAGTTCGGATCATTGAGTGGCATTGGGTCAAAACCCATGCTGATCGCCTACGCAAATTGGCGCTAAGAGCAAGACGCACCCCGACAGGGGTCAAAACAGTTTAAAGGAGAAAGCAATGGCCAAGACGATACGGTGGGGAATACTAGCGACGGGCTGGATTGCCGAGTTATTCGTCAAGGATCTGATCCAGACGGGCCATTCGGTAGCGGCGGTGGGGTCTCGTGCGCAGGAAAGTGCGGATCGCTTTGCAAAGACTTTCGGCATCGCAACGGCGCATGGCAGTTATGAGGCGCTGGTGGCCGATCCCAATGTCGATATCATCTACATTGCTACCCCGCATCCCCAGCATGTCTCTGCGGCAAAACTCGCGCTTAGCGCTGGCAAGCACATTCTTGTCGAGAAGCCCTTCGCTCTCAATGCCGGGGAAGCTGCCGAAATCGTGGACCTGGCCCGTGCCAAAGGTCTGGTCGTGCTCGAGGCGATGTGGACACGTTTCCTTCCGCACATGCGCCGCGTCCGTGAGATCATCGCAGACGGTACGGTCGGCGAGGTCCGTTCCATCACCGCTGATCATCGCCAGAAGCTTCCGGATGATCCGAAGCATCGTCTGAACGCGCTGGAATTGGGCGGTGGCGCTTTGCTGGACCTGGGCATCTATCCCATCTCCTTCGCCTGGGACATTCTGGGTAAACCTGCGTCCATCAAGGCGACAGCGACGTTTCGCGACACAGGGGCAGACGCGCAGGTTGCGACGCTCTTTGGCTATGCATCGGGCGCAATCGTCACCACCCTGTCCTCAAGCGACAGTGCAGGACCAAATCGGGCGAGTGTGGTTGGGACAAAAGGGCGGATCGAGATTGACCGGGTTTGGTATTCGCCAACCACTTTCCGAGTGTATGACAATGAAAACAACGTTCTTGAAACTTTCGACGGTTCGGTTGAAGGCCGCGGCATGCAGTTTCAAGCCGAGGAGGCTGAGCGCCTGGTCACTGGCGGGCTGATTGCGGGCCAGATCATGCCACCGTCGCAATCCGTCGATATCATGGCCACATTGGACGAGGTGCGCAGGCAGATTGGACTGCGATACCCTGGCGAGCGCTGATAAATCGCTATTCAGGTAGGGTGCTTGTCGCCTTGTCCGCGTTGCCTCCAAGG
>Ga0307515_10012969_pt1 | contig 15617 bp, 24 predicted proteins | sample 17_EM_MG_FD_194513 | JGI IMG/M metagenome (GOLD analysis project Ga0307515, IMG submission 194513) | Populus trichocarpa ectomycorrhiza microbial communities from riparian zone in the Pacific Northwest, United States - 17_EM | ecosystem: Host-associated > Plants > Roots > Unclassified | place... | reverse complement strand
GGTTGTTTGTGTTGGTGGTGTTTTTTGTTTTTTGTTGTTTTTTGTGTTTGGTTTTTTGTTTTTTTTTTTTGTTTTTTTTTGGGGGGGGGGGGGGGGGGGGGGGGGCGGGCATGGGGTATGAGCGGTGGGTGGAGTTGAGAGAGGGGAGGAAGAGAGTGGAGGAGCAGTTGCAGGAGGAGGAGAAGATGAGGGCTGAGGAGGAGGGTTGGGGGGAGAGGGAGGAGTTGGAGAAGTGGCTCGAGTTAGCTGAGGCGGAAGGAAGAGCGCTTGTGGAGGAGGCGATTAAGAGGGGTGATGAGTTGCTGTGAAAAATGTACCCGTAATATCTAATAAATAGATACGACGTCGTCACGACGAAAGCGCCTTCGACTCACGTATGCGTATGCCAGCTCAGGGATGTAGGTAGCAAGCATCGCGACCACACCCTCATCAACTCCACCCAAGCCTGCCAAACCTACCGCAAATTGCACACCACAACCCGAGCATCCCTCTCGGCGCCTACCCAATAGCTCGCCAAATAATAAGGACCGCCAAAATGCCCATCTCCCCCAAATCCGCAGTATCCTCTACCACCCAAAGCCCCCTCACCACCTTCCCACAGAGCCTCCACAAAATCTAAATCACTAGCTGAGATGCGTACAACGCATAAGCCTCACGCCCTCCATCGCCCTGCCCTCAGCCCTACGACGTCACCGGTGTCGTGCATACAACGCATGACATCTCCCCCTCCCACCAATCAAATCCTCCCCCCTGCCTTCGCCCAGCCAAGCCCAAGCCCTCGTCACACCGTGACCCTCCACTCTGCCCGCTATTCGCCCGGGCGGCAACACGCTACAATAACTCCCAGAAGCCAATATGTCAAAATACCGCGGAGGGCCTCAAACCGGGCGCCGGGCGCTTCGCCGTACCACTGTCAATCTTGCTGCCTGGCCCTCCCTCTTTTCCGCTAAGGCCGGCTGCGCGGCCGGCGCCTCAGTGGGTCCCGATTGCGTGTCTGCGGCGCTTGCGTAATGAGCGACGCTACTGCTGGCCCGCTTTTAATGAATTTTCCGGAGTCGATCGTGTGTGGAACTGAGTGGGTTGCTGTCTGGAAGCCGTTTCGTGTGGGGGCACACAGGACTTTTGGAGATGGGTAGGCGTTTTCGAGATTTCAGGATTGAGTGAAGGAGGGAGTCTTGTGGTGTTGGCGGTTTTGGGGTGGAGCAGCTGGGAGCCTGAGGTGTCAAGGTTTGCTTTGATTGATGGGTGACTGAGTACGGGAATGCCCATGGTTCCACAAGTCATCACATTGTAGGTATCAGCAAAGAAGGATAGCGAAAAGTGGTTCTGGCGCTCGCTAGCACCGCATTACATGTGTGATAAAAATACATTTTAGAACGCTGGGAGAGCCGTTGACCCAGAAGCCTCATTGGGCGCCACATGCAATAACGCCGAAGCCATCAGTTATGCAGTGAAGAAAAAAAACCACTCCTAAACAACCCCACAATACCCTTGACTCAGCTGATTCAGAGAGTCGAACTTCTATCTGCCTTTCTCGGTTCCTGCATATTGATGCCCTCATACCATCTAGGTTTGTTAAGTGATATGGTCCCAAGCCCAGTAGATAGCTCGACCGAGCCACCGCTTCCCCGCCCTAGTTAGCGGGTCTAGTCCATCTATTACAGTAATACTTATTATTCCTCCAAACATGAAAAGTAAAGCGCGAGGCGCGCATTTGTTGGAAATTATCTGCCCGGTTTGTGTTCTAGAGTCAGTAACTAGAAAGGAGGACCATAGATCCAGTATTGAGCAGCATATGGTACCGTGAAGGCAGTGCCCATTGACTCGCAGGTCGCAGGTGGTTGACCTCCAGCTGTCTCAAGTCGATACACAGTGTTGACACCACCAGTGCTGCCACCGTTGTCGATGAGATACAGCCATGGCACAGCACCTTCATTGGCTTCGCCAGGGCAGCTGCTCGTTGGTGCAGCCATTGTGGCGTTCTTCTTGCCGTTGACTTGCGGAATGGGTGGCGGAAGAACGTCCGACAAGCAGAAAGTTGGGACCATGGTGCTGGTGAAGAAATGGTTGCCAAGCACTTTGCTGTATCCTTGGGATTGCAGATAACCGTCAAGGATCTGGGGATAGGAGGACAGTGAAAGCGCAAGCCCAGAGAGGGAGCTGATCTTCCAAGCCGCCATAGGATCCGTATTCAACCTCGTGCCGAGATCATAGAGAGTTGCTAGTTCAGTCAGCACTGTTCAAGACCAACTGAGTTCGGAGGAACATACCCAGAGCACCATCAGAGGCAGGAACGGCAGTTGAAGAAGGCGTCGCGCAGGTGTAATTCTGAGTTCCGATGCCAAGGCCAACAAACTTGAGAACGAGGCCAGTCGGTGGTGGGAGAGTAGAGCTGGGAATGACGAGGTTGTTGAGAGTAGAAGGGTTGGCACGAGGTATTCTAACAGGCGTGCCGTTGATTGGGAGAGTGAGAAGTGAGACGGCGAAGAGAGCCGCGGTGAGTGTTTTGGCGAACATGATGATTCTGTGAAGAGAGAATTTCCTGACAAGAAAGACGAGCTTTTATGACGCGCAGTATCGACTAAGGAAGCGTTTATTGCAGTGTGGTTGATATGAAACAAAAGTTCCAATGAGGTTTATTGTTGAGGGAGAAAAGAAGTCAAACAACAGACTGATAAATTGTAGGTAAAAGTGGTGAGAGGGTCGTGAGAAGGTCGTGAGATGACAAGTAGTGATTATTACAGTAGTTTAAGCTACGAAAGAGCAGGTGAGAAGAGTAGGTGAGAAGAGTAGAGTGTGGAGAGATGAGGTATGGTTGACGGGCAACTCGTGTCTAATTGAACTAAACCCTCCGCTGGTGCCTTCCCGGTTTGGCTTGTGCCTCAATGTCTTTCCAGCGGTCTTGCGGACTGTGGCATTTCAAATTATGGATCTCCCACGAACTTATACAATCCAACAGGCAACCCTGTTTGGCCTGGAAGGTGTGGCTGCGGGGGCTGGCACTCGGTCAAGGCCATGTACATTCCATGAAGCGAGCTGCAGACGCTGCAGAAGCTGCAACGCTTCTAGATCCGTGCGTCGACATGGATACATGGATACATGGATCCACATGCTGGGAAACGGTCAATGAGATGAGCTTGCCCTGAAACAGCAGTGAGGGTGGAAGAAATGAGGAGCTTATATTCATGCAGGCATCCTGATACGCTGAGGCTAAGATGCGTTGCCGGATGGAGAGGGATCTGAGCATGGACAGCACGGTGACGCGAGCGGAGCGCCAGCTTTACTGAGCCGCAGCGCCAATGTCGTGTAAAGGTCCGATTCGCACAGGCACCCTCTTTCGCTCTGTTGCGCCCAACGGGACCATTGAACGACCATAGAACGAGACCATCGAACGAGACCATCAAACTGCTCCCTAGAGCGCAAGACACTTAACATGGAAACTGGGGCTGGAAACAAGGCAAAAGTAGGAGTTGAAGTCGCCCGCCTTACCCGCCATCTCCTTAAAAGTTTTACCTTCGGGATTTCCAAAAACATTTCCCTCAGGTACCTGCATACCAAGAGCTCGATGATCTATGGTCCTTGCTTACAACATGGGTACGGGATGTGGTATGAGTGTAAGGTGGTGGGAGCTCGAGAATGCAGCCAAAATGGCCCTCAGGTAGACCAAGGCCACGGCAAAACCCGTTGAGCAGGCGGGGTCTTTTCTTAGCAAAATCCCCGCTTCCGGAAGAAAAGTGAGCAAATTAATGCCTCAGCGCCCGATTCCAGCCTCCGAAATTGAAAAGGCGGGACAAGGGAACCTACTAAACGAAGCTGACCTTGTCCCTCCGTCGCACTTGCGGCTAAGCGCATCCTTCGCGCCTCTCGGACCCATAGAAGCTCCCTCCTCTAAACCGGCGAGCACGAGGTCCGGAGCTAGGGCTCTCTCGTTCGCGAAGTCTTCTTCCAACAACCCTTCCCGTCCGAGCTCTAATATTGCTGTCCACGCGTGCGGATTAAATCCGTATTCTTCCCAGCGTTATTCTTCCAGCGTATGCGCTTACGGATGAAGTGCGTTATAAGGCCCTATGACTGGAGAGAAGAGTCCAAGGGAGAATATTGAGTTATCAGCCAAGGAAGCGAATAAGCTTGCATTCGCATTCGAGCGAGGGGAAGCGCTATTGATTCCGATTCTGCAGGTTACGAGGATGACTGGACCCTGCGCCCCACGGACTCCCACCGTGATTCAAGCAGGTTCGGGCAGACTTTATTCTTCGTTTCTCGCGAGGTCAGTTCAACTGGCTTCACGGGCCGTACCCGAATTGGGCATCTTAGGCTGAAGTGTTTCGAAACCCTTGAACCCCCTCGTCCGTGTCGCAGTGCCTTGACCTTTCGACGACGAACTTTGTTTCACCGACTCGGTCGCGAAGACTTGAGACAACAGAAGAAGCAACCTCCTAATCCCTAAATCCCGACTTGGTGGCCTTACCCTGCTGAACGGAAAAGTAGACTGCAAGTCGAATAATCTATGCCCTCTTAGGCCTGGAATGTTGGTGGCGGCGGCGCAATGTAGACACGGAAAACGTCTGAACCTCCCCAGCTCCTGCATCGCCATTCTGTCATTCCTACCATGTCACCACCATACCTAAGTAGATTTGGAAACCCTGAGAAGGCTCGAAACGCGACTGTCTGATCTCCAACTCTTGTAACTCTTCCCCACTGTGATGTACTCTGTTTTCTCTCGCGAAGTTCGAACCTCAGGAGGCTTGCAGGGCCCTAGGCCACGGCAACAATTTCCCGCATTGTTTGATGACCATCGTTTGTTAAACAGAATTTGCCCTAACTCCTCCCATCGCCTAAGCTTCATTTGAGCTTCATCTGAGCTTCATCTGAGTGTCGTCTGAGCGTCGTCTGAGCGTCTTCAGAGCGACCTCAAGGGCTGTTGGCAGGATTTCCACATCGTGGCTGAATGCTTTCAACGCGGTCGGCGAGCTTTTAGTGCAATTCTACCAACACCAACAACAACAATAACAACAACCACTCAACTCTCGGTGATCCTCCAACTGATCGGGGAAATATCACCTGTCGTGCTGCGCATTATACAGCCTGCACTTGCATCATCTCAGCCCTGACTCTGCATCGCCGCGTACATTCCGAGAGTTGCTAGCTCCAACATCTCCACATTCACCCTGGTCAAATATGCAAGACAAGGTTCACTCGACCTTCCGGCTATCTGCGGTCTATTGTGCCTCGTTCCAACAGATGCGACATCGACCCAACTTGTAGATTCGCAGCGGCGCATTCAAAATTTTCCCTGAGGATGACCGAATGATTAACGACCACGAGGCCTGTGCGGTGTTGGTTTGGATAGCTTTCATCCATTCAAGCAGAGTCTTCGTCCAGGCGAAATGGCGGTCGTGTATTACGCCCCGATATCGTCACCGCAGTGGATCCTAACTTACCCACCAGTAGTCCTTCTGATCATTTTGACATGTCAAAATCTGGTGGGGCCGCCAGCTCATCCCATCGCCCGCTCTGCCTCATGCGAGCTTCCCTTCCAAGCCCCCACCAAGCCTCCAAGGATTTCTGGATCTCAAGGCAGTCGTATTCGCTTGGCGCTGAACCGCAGAGCAACTGATATGATCCCGAGGAAGGGCAATGGAAGAGGACAATGGAAGATGATACCCGTTTTGTTCTCAGTAGACGTCCATCTTGAGCTAATTTTACCCTTTGTCGTTTCTTTCATCTCTTTCAAGCAGTCAAAGGCTTTTCTCGCTTTAGAGAGAACAAGAAACGCCGACAAGGCTATTGTCTCTTGACGATCCAATAAATGAGCGTACCGTGCCAGTCGTCGATCGAAGTTCCTCACTAAACCACTTTCTCAAATCCTATTCAGTGCGCTGGCGCTACTTACTATTATTAGCATTTGACATCATCGCACGATATCGCATTGCTAGTGTCTCCGAATATATCTCTACTTGCGCGCGATAAGTATACTTTCTTGTATCAAGCAAACGAGCCAACCAAACTATCACGTCAAGCTTTAGGACATCTATAATAGTAGTTTGTGTTAATTCATACTAGTTCCGATGGCGAGGAACCGAAGTCGCGAAGGACGCGGAGGCCAAGCAGGCCAAGGTAACTACGGAGGACAAGGAAACCATAGAGCTCAGGTGAATCATAGAGTTCAAAGAATCCATAGTTACCAAAGCGGTCATGAAAACCGTGGAGGCCAGGGAGGCCAGGGAGGCCAAGGAAGCCAAGGGGGCCAGAGAGGCCGTGGAGGTCATGGCGGTAATGTCGGCCACGGCGGACATGGCAGCCCTGGAAGACGAGGGCGGGGTAGAATGTCAAGCGGACGAGGAAGAGGGACGAGAGGAACAGGAGGACGAGATGGAGGGCGAGGTGGTGGACAAGATTTTCATCACCCCCAAGCACCTCCCCGAAATGTATGAACTCCCATTTACTGGAACCATTCCACAGTAACGTCAAGACAGTGCTAACAATCTAGAACAGAACGACAACAACGCACAATTCGGACCAGTTACGTGCAATCAATGCGAGAGACGAGACCACATTGCAGCGAACTGCCGCGCTCAGCCGTCAGAAGAGCCTTGTTCGTGTGGGAACAGATACCACAGACAAAACCAATGTCCCAACCAAGGCAACCCGAACCGGAGCAACGGCGCTCAGGGTTCTCAGCCTCTCCGCTTCACCTGCCAGTGGTGTAAAAGCGAAGCCAACCACACAGCCGACAAGTGCAAAGACCGGCTCGATTACTTCAAAGCGATGAAAGCCGGCATCGAAAAGACCTATGACCAGTACCCCTGGTGCTACCACTGCTCGGCTCAAGACCACAAAACGAGTGCCTGTACGCGTGAAGCCGCCAAATTCAAGCGCGCCATTTGGGAAGGCGGCATCTGCACCATGATGGAAGACTGGATCGAGCGCGACCAATATCAGCCGCAGCCCGGCACAAACGGCACAGAATGGGAGATGGTCGACGCCGTCGCCGTCTGCGAGCCGCCGAAAGCCACGCCCTGGTGCGTCCTCTGCTCCGTCTTCGGCCACAGCGCGTCATACCAGTGCCCGGACAAGAGCGAATGGCTAAACCGCGCGCCGCTGGACTGCAAGCGGCAGGTCGAGAGCATCCTGTCTGGGAAACCGGCCTTCGTGCCTAATCAGACCTGGGCGCAGTACCCGCTGCACGAGAACCTCACGCGGCAAGACGAGATCAGCGTCCCCTGCCAGCACTGCAGCACTGCTCTGTCCTTCCCGCGCCTCTCACCAAAAGACTGCTCAGTCTTCTGCCCAACCTGCAGCCTGCAGAACCACCACCCCTCGTCCTCTCCCTCCCCCTCCCGCTCGCACTCCGACTCAAACTCCCCCTCCCCACCCGCCCAGACTAGCGACTTCCTCGACCTACTAACCCTCTTCAGCGCATCCAAGAAAACGCCAGATACCCCTCCCCCGCCCCCGCGCCGCTCCTCCGCCGCCGTCCTCCCCCTGTGGAACTGGCCGCAAAGCCAGCCCCACTACGGCAACCCCCTCTACGACGCCCCCGGCAACAGCCAGCCCTACTTCCTGCCCACCAAGCTGTACCTCTGCCAGCACCACCTCAACACGATGGCGGACCTGGACGCGCCGATCAACAGGGCCGGGCCGCAGGGCGGGCGCGCCGTGTGCTATCGATGCTGGGCGATTGCCGCGACGTATGATGCCGAAGATGATGTTGTGATGGCGTGTACGGATCCGGCGAATGTGGTTGGGTGCGGGGAGGGGAAGAACCTCTTTGATCACAGGACCGGGTTTAATGGGTGTAGGTGTGCGGGGGGAGTGCCGGCGCTGGGGTATGCGTTGGCAGCTGCGACGTGAGGGAGGTAGGTTGTGAGGTAAGTTTGTGAGGTAGGTCGATCATTCGGTCTGTTGCTTCAGTCGTGTGGCTTTGTTATTTAGAAGTATTGTTAGCGGAAGGTAGGTTAGGTTTAGTCTTTTCTTTCATGCATCCACCCATGTCCGATCATAACGCACGGTTTCTTTATAAGTAAGCCCTCAAGGCTTCTTTTTAAAAGTATATGCATATTCTCCGCTATAATTAAATAATCTTCCGATACATTGTGCAACTAATCCTCATCTCAATTGTGCCATGTTTGACCTCGTAAACGCTCCACTATCAACACTCGCCCGTATCGCCAACCCAGCCAGCCTGGTCAACCAAACATCTTCTCTATCCTTTGTGCAAGCTAGTTGAACTCGACTTATTTCCAAGCAGATTTACGAGATTATACGAGAAGGATTCGGTGGAGGCCATATGTAGCGTCTGCAGCAGCTCCGGTCCGTGCGTCTTCGAACCCGTCAAATATAGCACATCATACATCACATCATCAGCACTCACGCACACCACCAAATCCTAAGAGCCATCCAATGCATTACCCTACGGACTTTTTTTCCCACACCCTCTCACCCAAAAAAGCAGCAAAAAAATATATTTTAAGAAAGTGAAAAATATATTTTACACGCCACCGCTTACCATGCCCTCGTAACTCATCCTGCACCCTCCATCCACCAATTACAAACAAACCCCGCACAACCCCCCCCCCTCCCCCCCTACTCATAGCGGGGGATTGCAACAACACCAGCACGCGCGCACGCACGCACGCACGCACGCACGCACGCATACACCCACACACACAGCCCAGCCAAGCGGGAGAAGAAAAAGACTCAGCGAAAGGCGCGTGTGTAGGGAAGGGGAGCCGCTCTAGCGGGAGAAGAGAGGGCATAAATACAAGTGGGCGGCCAAAAAGCGGGGGCGGAGGATCCCAAAACGTTACTCTAAGTCAATCCGAGGCGTTCAAGAAGGGGAGAAGAAAGGGGGTTTATCGCATGCCGGGTGCGCCCATGCCTTGGCCCATGCCCTGGAGACGGCTGGCGAGCTGGGGGTACTTTTCTTGGACCTGGGGGAGGGGATGTTAGTCGGGAGCTTGGGGGGAAGGAAAATGGAAGGGAAGGGAAGGGAAGGGAAGAGAAAGGGCAGTACCTCGAGCTGTGTCCGTGTGGCTTCGGCGTAGGAGAGCGCGTTGATGATCTCGCCCTCCGTTCGGGAGAGCTCAGCAGCACGCTCGAAGTATTTGAGCGCTTCCGTCACTTTGCCTTGCTGCAGGAGGAGCTGCGCCATTGTGGCGACGGCGATGTCGCATTCGGGGTCGACTGTGGGGAGGAGTCAGCAGGCTTCATTAACATCGGGATAGGGTGGATACGTACTGATCAGCGCCTTCTGGCACAGCTTCTCTGCCTCCGCAAAGTCCTGCTTCCATTGGAATAGTGCGAGCGCTTTGTTGATGAGCGGGAGGACGTTCATCCCAAGCGGCTTTGTCGCCTTCTCCATGTCCACCGCTGTGTCGAATTTGTCAATGGCCTCCTGGTATTTTTGCTGGTCAAGCAGCAGTTCGCCGTAATAGTTATATACATCGGGCACCTTGTCGAAGTTCTTCATGCAGCGTCTGAACGTAGCCATTGATGATGCGATCGAGCCCATCTTGTATTGTGTTACACCAAGCTGAATATGCGAGAAAATGAAGTCTTTGTCGAGATCGATGGATTTTTGGTAGTCCTTTGCGGCTTCCGCGAATTCGCTCAGGATGAAGTGGAGTTGCGCGCGGTGGTAGTAGATATCTGGGTCGTCCTTGTTCTGTTCCATTGCTTGCTCGAAGTCGTTGGCTGCTGCATCTCGGTTTCCTAGATTATGTTAGTTGGTATTGTTGGAAGAGAGTAATTGTGGAAAATACCTAGTTCCAAGTGCATGCTAGCGCGTTTGATGAAGCTCTGTGTCAGGGCAGGGTTAAGCTCCACGCTCTTAGTCAAATCCGCCAGCGCATCCTCGTTGTCGCCCTTGAGATACCTAAACGTTCCACGCATATTGTATGCAAAAGCCTCATGCTCGTCTAGACCACCTAGCTCAAGAGCCTTATCATATGCCTCTGCCGCCTCTGTGTATCCGTCTGATGTCTTCCTGTTCATTGCAATCAAACCCTTCCTCAATTGTCCTTTGCCGGTCTCGTCATCGAGTTCTGCTTCTTCCTCGAGTCCTTCGGGTGGAGGCTTCGGCCGGAAACTCTGCAGATAATTTGTGACAAACGTGGGGCTCGGCAACTTCTTCTCCTTTCCGGTCAAAATAGCTCTGCCTTTGGCCTCTGCGACCTTCTTGAGCAACCGTTCCACGCTCTGGGCACTTTGTTCGTTGCGGAATCCATCGATGATGCAACTAGCAGTATAGTCTAGTAAAGCCTCGCTGTACCGCCCGACCTGCTCGTATGCGTTCGCCCTTCGGTTCAAGGCCTTCACGTATTCGTTATCCAGATTAATTGCGGCGGTGGTGTCCTCAATGACCTTCTCCCAATCTGACTTCGCATTCCAGCAGGCGGCGCGGTTTGAGTAGAAAACGGGGTCTTGCTTGCACAGGATAGCTTTGGCATAGAGATCAATCGCCCGGTCGTAGTCTTTTGATCCATATGCCTTGTTACCAGCAGCCTTGAGCTTAGCCGCATAGTCTTTACGGTCCTAAAAAAGAAGTCAAAATTGTCACATCAGGCATTGAAATTGAACCATACCTGCTCCGACAGCGTCGCGACTGTGTTTTCGTCAACCTGAGGCAGTTCATCCTCGGTCTCGATCGTGACCGTGGGTTTCTTGTCCTCTGTCCGCTTATTAGTTTCCGCAGTTGTTATAGGACCTCCACGTCATTTACCAGCCTTAGCCTCCTCCTTAGGCGTCTCTTCTGCTTCCTTCTTTGTTTTCCGTCTATCCTTCTTGCTTTTTCTCTTTCCACCGGACGACTCCTGCTGCTTTGGACTGCTGCCGGACTCCGACACGTAGTATATCACTCCTGCAGCCGTCACGACTAGCGTAACACCCGCGATTGTATAGACAACACCCTTATGCTCAGACGCCCATGTCGATATCCTATCCCATAAGGATGATGATCCAGATGTGAGGTTTCCAACGGGGATGGGCCGAGGGCTCTGGGGAATTGGGACTTGCTGGGTGGACATGATGCGAAACTCGCGAATTCGAATATTAAAAGGAAGATACCGCGTCCCCGAAAAGCAACAAAGGACAGTTGCGGGGTTGGTGGGGAGCAGGAGATGGCGGGTGGATGGGGATTAAATTGCTCGTGCTTAGGAGACGAGCTGGAGGTTGTAAATTTCCGCCTGGCTCACGGAGTTGGACCAGGGCCGAGCTCATTACGTCGACAAGCTGGTACGGGCCAATTCTCATCCTTCATGACAGCTCCATTTATAACAGCCATTACCCGTATCAAGTAAGTGCCCTCTTATTTGCTCTTTCCTAATGCTTTATATAATCTTATTCAGCAATCCATCTATTCTTCCGTTTCCTCCTTTGTTCCCAGTGATCCAGGTCCACGTCAGTGAATCACGTGACCTATTCAACCAATCTAATCAGCTTGCACTATTAAAAAAAACCCTGAACCCTGCCTTCTTATTATTTCCTATGTATTGAATTTCCAGTTTGACAGTTTTATCGTGCCTGCTTAATCCTATTGACTACGTTGATATTCTCTGCACGTTTTCTATGCATGAACGTTTTTCCCGGTCCTAACAGCAATATATTGTGTGCATTGTAGATTGAAAAGCTTCAATAAGCGTTTGGAATATTGCATCTAAATATGTCATCCTCTCCTCCAGGCTTCGAGCTCTTCACTTCTCTCCGCTATGATCCCATCCTCCTTACCAGTTCCGAAAACAACTCCCCGGCACTAAGCTTCCATTCTCCAAGCCCATTCTACATGCTCGTGTACCATCGTGACCGTATGCTGGAAGCAGCTCAGCATTTTGGATGGGATAACGTAGCCAAGAAACTTGCAGACGGCGAAAGTCTTTCGAGAATACTGCTTGAAAAGGTTCAAACTTATCAAAAAGAAACTGGAACGGAAGATAGGCCATTGAAAGTAAAATCAAACTCTTCTATCATTCTCTTATTAAAAATCATATAACTGACACAAAACCCCAGGTCCGCGTCCTCTTCGACCGCGCCGCAAACCTCTCCATCGAGCTTTCCCCCGTCCCCGCCGTCCTGCTCTCAACACTCTACCCTCCATCCCTGGAACCGCCCAAACCGCCCGAACCACCCCACCCCGCCAACACTTTCAAACCATCCCCTCTGACCGGCGGTGCGCTATCCCTCGGGCACACGGACTCCCTCCCCGCCTCCCCGCCAGCCCCAGAAGCCCCAACCTGGATCCTCAAACTCGACCCGCTCGCAACCCCCATCACGCCCTTCACATCCCTCAAAACGACCCACCGCGAGCACTACGCCGCCTCACGCAGCCGCGCTCTGCCCAGCACACCCCCAGCCGCAACGTCGAGCGCCGCCGCCGGTCCCGCAAACTACGAAGTCCTGCTGCACAACCCGTGCGACGAGCTGACCGAAGGCAGCATGACATCGCTGTACCTGTTCCGCGGCGGGCGCTGGGTGACGCCGCCAGTCGGGGTGCCGGCGGGCCACTTCGCGCTCGCCGACGCCAACGCTGACACCGCCGCCGCCGCCGCGTTCCCGACGCCTGGCAAGAACCCGAACGAAGATGAGGGAGAGCTGCGGACGCCTTTTCCCGGTCGTTGGGGCCACAGCGTGCGTAGCGAGAAGGTCGGCAGTGGAGGCCAGCGGGGGACGACGCGACGCTGGGCGCTGGGGAAGGGGCTATGTATGGAGGAGCCGGTGCTTAGGGAGACGGTGGAGATTGGGGAGGGCATGTGGGTTAGTAATGGGGTTCGGGGGTTTGGGTTTGGGAAGGTGGTTGAGTAGGGTGGGTTGGTGGGTTTTTGGATGGTAGTGTAAGGTGAAAAAAGGTATGTTGAGGGTGGGTTTAGTTCTTAGTTGAGAAAAGATGCTCTTTTCGTCACGCCAGATTTCATTTTGGATGTAAGCTGAACATGTTGAAGGTTTTGTGGCAAATTTCAATCCAAAAGGTCCGCGGAATGAAAGGAATGGATGCTCTTTTCTCCAGAAAATCCTCGATATGGTGGTGATAATGGAGAGAACGTAAAATGGAAAGACCCCTTAGGAGATTACTGAAAAAGGACTAGCAGGCCGAAGCATGTCCCAAAATCCGGGATTATGCCTATCATAGCATCGGCGAAGAACAACGACTTACTGAGGTTCCTCAAATTTGGCCCTGAACGTGACTTTCCGAACCGAATGTCATTCTCGTCTACGCAAACACCTAAAAGGTCGTCAATATCATTTTGACCTAACATGCAAAACCACCCAGGACAGGTAAAGTTGCTATCCTCGTACGGTACTGGTTGGACAACATAACCCGTGATGCTGGGTGCATTTTTATTCTTATCAAAGTCCGCATAGAGAGGCAAGCAACAGAGCAGCTGACCGTCGTATAATACCTCCGTAGAAACATCCGGGTTAACACTTCCCCTAATGGTTTTACCGTCCGTCTTGGGTAGAGTCCTATTATCTATCCGGCGACAAATGCCTTTCATAAAGAGCGCTTTAATAATGAGTAACGTATCGCTGACAGTGCTGCTATTCCGTTCTACAGGAGAAGCTACTCAAACTTCTAAGACCGTGATCAATGATGTGTAGCTTTCATAACATCTGTTGAATACATAGCGTTAGTTCTTCCCTAATTCTAGAGCTGCTCATGACTAACAAGGCGCCCTACAAACGGATATCCTCCTTCACCATCACCCAATGGGGTCCATGCGAATAACCCCAGAGATACGATTCCAGAGTCCCGCTGCATATTGGTCACCAGTCTTTTCCTCAAATAGCTCCGCAAGGCCTGACAAACCCACCAGCCTGTCACTCGAATAGGTTAAATTACACCCAGTGTGAGCCCTGAGAATGTCATACCTGAAGGCTAGCGCTGAATGAGTGGTCAGTCCAGGCCGTACGTGGGCTTCCTTTGGACCAGAATTTCGAAACAGAGGATTAAAGTCTTTCAATCTATATCCTTGGTATCGCATCTCTAGAGGAGACCTCTCGGATTTTGAGATTGATAGCATTCCTAATAAACCTGCCGCTTTCTGAAGTGCAAAACGCGCGGGGCTAGAAACCGCTCTTGCAGTACCCATCCTCTTTTGTAGAATTGGGACTTTCCAATATCATTCCTCCAATCGCCCAGATGTATCTGATGGAGAAACGGCGCGCGATAGTCACAAGATCCTTGAATTTCTGGGGTAGTGCATGGATCGGTCTTCCACATCGAAAGTCTGCCAGTCTTGCGGGTCAAGAGAAATGTTTGCGATGAACCCCAGCGATAGCTATTGGTAAGATAGTTCGTAGAGCTCAAAGGATCCGCAGATGAAACGAGAAGTCTCCATTGTGTACATCCTTTCTCCCTAACATCAAAATATATCATCCCCACAATCTACCTTAAACCACGCCCAAATATTCAAGGACACTACCCGCGCTACCAAATCTACACGTAAGCAAGCTACATTCATTTTCCGCAGATTCCACTGCTTGTCAGCTGAGCGAGAGGATAGTAGACACGAGGCGAGCCTGAGGCCATCGGAACTGGCAGATTACCACTGCTGTCCACCGTTACCGCCGTGCAACTCAGAACTTCGACGACCGAAGTGCCAGAGCTCCAGCCGGTGTTGCTTAAACTCAATGTGTAGCTGCTCCCGCTCGCGCCGAGGTTTGACAGCACCGTGATGATCTGCTTGCCATCATAGCCTTTGCGCATAGCAATGGTGGAGGAATCAGAGTAGATGACCCAGTTCTGGTATGTTAGGTAGGTGCTGTCCTTGCAGATAGCCTGGTTGCGGATCTGATTCAGGCTTGCGACATGTGTATACAGCGTAGCAGATGTGCTGTAGCCGGACAACCAGGTGGCTTCGCGATTGTAGGGGTCGTTGCCCCCCGAATAGTGTTGCTCTTGACCAGCGTAGATGATCGGAATGCCGTCTGAAAGAATAGTGTAGGCGATGATGTTTTTGGCCAGAGAGTAGTCGGATGTGTAAGACGCAAAGCGTGGTACGTCATGGTTCTCGGAGAAGCTGCCCAGAAGCGTAGTGTCTTTGCAAGTAGATTTCATAGTGTTCAGTTCGTTGACGAGGTTGGAGATGCTGCCGGACGTGGATTCGAAGGCTGCGGTGAGTGGGTAGTAGCTGAATGACTGTTAGTGATGCAGCATAGGCTCTGGGATATAACAGAGGTTCTACATTGGATAGTTCAACACGCTGTCCAAGTAATCTTGATATGGGCAGGTGTAGGCTGGGTCTCCATCATAGACCTCGCCAGTGCAGAAAACACCTGAGGCATTGTTGAATCCTGGCCAGAAAGCTTTATCGACATGCTTAGCAGTATCAATACGAAGACCGTCAACTGATGAATCATTAGTTTCAAGTTATCAAAATCGACGAGAATGCTCAAACTTACTTGAATAGTTTGAGACCAGTTGCGTAATCCACGCCTGGTACATACTCGCCACACTGGGATCCTCAGTTTTCAAATCAACCAGCTCAACGTTTGAATCACCCAACCAGCAATCTTCAACATTGGTTTGGTTATCGTAATTCGTAATAGCGCAATATGGATGGTAGTAAGACGCCTGATTGAAGGGGTAGAAGTCGGAGTAGACAACACTATTTTCACTGCCA
>Ga0307515_10012968_pt1 | contig 15620 bp, 8 predicted proteins | sample 17_EM_MG_FD_194513 | JGI IMG/M metagenome (GOLD analysis project Ga0307515, IMG submission 194513) | Populus trichocarpa ectomycorrhiza microbial communities from riparian zone in the Pacific Northwest, United States - 17_EM | ecosystem: Host-associated > Plants > Roots > Unclassified | place... | reverse complement strand
TAGCAATGAATAGTTTTTTTTTTTATGTCTGGGTGTATAATAGTTTTGCTACGCCTTTTAGAGTTTTGATAATATACAAATACTCATGTAGTTTATGGAAATTCTTAAAACTTGTTCTTGTAAAAAGGTTAATTTATCCATCTTGTGTCATCAATTAACAAACAAACAAAACTAAATTGATTCTCATGATATTTTTGGAGAACAATTCAATCCCATATTAAAAGGAAATGCCAATAGAGGGTTAGTCTAGCAATAAGTGAACTCCTCACAAAAACACTTACTTATAAAGTTGAGAATTTGAATCTCACCTACTTTAGCTAATAGTTGGTGATATGTCTATGTTCGCATACATGAATGTAGCTTTTTTTGAAAGAACCTTAAGCTTCGAACCTAACATAGATGTGTTGTGTTGTGGTCTTTTTAGATAAATTATTTTTTATAATATTAGTATAATATTCCCTCATAGTATGAGACGATTGTTGAGCACTCAGGTAATATGAATCAATATGTTTTTTGTTTTTTCATTTCAATGAGAAGAAACTACAATTAATAACAAACTTAATCATGAGAGAGGCATGTAGCAATCTCGAGTGCAGGATCCCTACTTGCCTTTAATAGATTAAAAAGAAAAGAAAAATGCAAATCAACTAATTTAGAAAAAAAAAACATAAGAAAACAATGAAAGAAAATAAAAATTGTAAAGGCTATAAAAGAAAATGAAAGATAAATTGCAAAAAAGCTTAATTATAAGAAGAAATTGTGTATATGAGATTGATCATTATTTCAGCTACTAGATAACCTATTTATAATGTTACAAAGATGGAGTTAAATATAGACTTAAAATCATAATCATATATAAATTGTTTCTGACAAATAAAGATTTTAAAATCTAAATTTTAGTATAACTCATACTCTCAATTTGTATAGATCCTTCTAATAGTTGTATGTTTTCTTGTTATACTATGATATCTACTAATTTAACTGTTAAAAACTGTTGTTCTGAATAAGACTTGATTGATAAATTATTATTGTGAATTCAAACTTCATCGGTTGATGATCGATTTTAGTTATCTTTATGGGTTGATGATCGATTTCACTGGTTGATGATCAATTTTGTATTTCTTTGTTAATTTATAAAGTGCATAACTATTATTCTTAATCAAATAATAAATGATTATTTATTTTTAGTATATACAACATCCTAGCCATGCTTCCACCTTATTTACTAGAAAAAATAATAAAGGAAATTATTTTTTTAATGTTTAAGATATTTTCATATATTAAGATTAAGATTCTTCCTTCATTTATTCTTAGGTAAGCAATTGAAGATTTTATTCTTAGGTAAGATTCTTCATTCTTTGTTGAATGAATCCAAAGTGACAAAGTAATAATGTAAGAAATAAAATTTAATGTAGACGCTTATAAGGTAAAACTAGATTTTTGGCTCGCACGATGCCATGGGTTGGATAAAAAAAACATTAACAAAAAAAAAAGTTCAGGGGACGATTATGTTTTTTAAAGAAGAAACATAAATTTGATTACCAGGTTAAATCTTAATTAATCTAATAATATGATAAAAAAAAATGAGGCAATAAATTTTAAAACAATATTGTCCTGGGCAAAGCTGGGCTAACACGTGAAGCTCGTGACCTGGCACATGAGATCGGGATAACCCTAATATGTCTAGCCTATTGGTATGTGTTACGCCGCGAGTCGGAGTAAATAATTTTTTTGAAGTGCCAATAAAGTCTAGGTATTGTTAACACGCTTCTTAGGAAATGAAATAGATTTTAATGATGAATTGAAAATCAATTGTAAAGTGAACAATATTTATCTAGTATTGAGACGAAAACAATTAGATCTACCTGGGTTAACCCAGGTTAATATGTAAAACTTGTTGACATAATCTTGAAAAAAAAAAAAAAACTAGAAAGCTAAGTCTCTAATTAACTAAATGTTCAAGGATGAAACTACTAAAAAACAACACTCAATTAAAAAACAAAACATCATATGAATTCAAGTGAACTAACCAGACTTGCGACGCAAGTCTTGCATGCCATCGAATTCAATATTTTTTTTTATCTCATAGATTATTTTTCATTTAATAGATTTATATGATAATAAAATGCTTGTCATTTTTTTTTTTGCATGAAACATTTTTCTTGAAAGGAAAAAAAAAACATGATAGGTGGAGTAAATATTTTTTTAAAGCGCAAAAAAAGTCCAGGTATTGTTAATGTGCTTCTAAAAAAAAAGATTTTAATGAATTGAAAATAAACTGGGTCAATCCGAGTTGACATGCAAAACTTGTGGAGATAATCTTGAAAAAAAAAACAACCTAGAAAGCTTTAAGTCTCCAATTAACTCAATGCTCAAGAACTAAACTAGTAAAAAACAACACTCAATTAAAAACAAAATGTAACATCCCACATCGAGAGAAGAGTGTCCAGAGTCAAGACATATTAAGACAGTTGGTACCTAACCTTAGAGGACGTGTTTTGGGGCATGTGAACTGTCAGGAACAAAATCGTGACATGTGAAAGCCGGGTTGAGCTAAGTTATAGCAGACAATATTTTGCAAGGGGGAGTGAGCTGAGCTTTACATATGATATTAGAGTCGAGGACGACTCGTTTTAAGGTGGATTGTAACATCCCACATCGAGAGAAGAGTGTCCAGAGCCAAGGCATATTAAAGCAATTGGTACCTAACCTTGTAGGACGTGTTTTGGGGCCTGTGGGCTGCCAGGATCAAAACCATGAAGCGTGGAAGCTAGATTGGGCTGAGTCATGGCGGACAATATTCTGCAAGGGAAAGTGGTTCGGGCCTTACACAAAACATCATGTGAATTTGTGTGAACTAATTAGACTTGCAACACAAGTCATGTACGCCATTGAATTCAATATTTTTTTATCCCATAGATTATTTTTCATTTAATATATTTTTATGACAATAAAATGATTGTCAATGTTTTTGCATGAAACTTTTTTCTTAAAAGGAGAAAAAAATGACAGGCATATGAGACTGATATAGCAAAGACAAATTATTGATAATAAAAGGTGAAATTATATTATTTTTTTTAGTTTTAAGTTAAATAATAAAATAATTCATCAATAACAAAGGAAGAAATTGCATTTTCTTTAAATTAAGGGACAAAAAATACATAAAAAAAAATAGCTCGGGTGATGTGGCTTAATTCTTGAAGTTGTGATTTAGGTGATAGACTTAATTGGGTTTATTTTATATATATATATATATATATATATATATATATATATATAAATTTATATCTAACCTCAAAATATATATATTAAAAAAAATAATGAAACAGAGCCTAATAGCGCAGCCCAATGGCCAGTGCCCTAAGCCTTTGAAAGAAAAGGCCCAGGCATGTAGACTTTAAGGCAAAGTTTGCGCATCTAGGTTGCTAATTTTTTTTATTTATTTAAAGGGATGGACAACCCTTTTTTTTAGGAAAAAAAAAAAAGAATAAGCAGACAATACGTCGCCAGTTGTGGTAGACAACAACCCAGATTCCATCCACTACAGTAATGGCTAGAAAATCAAGGCTATGAGTTTTTTTTTACCCAAGAAACCCGATTTTCAATTCATTTCAATCAAAAAACACCTCACAAACACCCTTGAAATACCAAGAAACCACCTTATCAAATCCAAAAAACAGTCCAAACCACAAAATCAAACCAAAAAAATATATCATCCTCGACTTATATGTGGTTTTTAGGCTATATTGAGGCTTATAACAACCACCATAAGACTCCCCTCACCTAGTGGAACCCGTTGACACCAATTTTAACTATTTTGATTGTCAAAAAATATGTTAACGACAAGATATATCTTTCCACACTGAAATCTGTTAAGCTCTCTCTCTAAAAAAATTAAAAAAAACTGAAAAATAATAAAAATTAAGTTTGGTATGAAATTTAAATTTAGAAAATCTAATGACTAATCGCTTATTAAGTTAAAAAGATAGAAGACTAAACTAAATTTTATGAAATCCTTCTATTGTGTTCGTGTTTTTTATTTTGATTCTTTATTTTTCTATTTCACCTGCTCTTAAACAAAAAGATTGGCTATTAATATAGACGTAAAAGAGCTTAACTGTCCAAAACAAAAAGAAAATTAAAAACCAAAATAAATTTTTTTTTAAAAATCATCATTGTAATTTTAATAATCTGTGATAGAATGAACCAGAAATAAATGTACGGTAAAATCATAATCCTTTTAGTTTCTTTTAATTAGTAGTTAAATCCATCTCATAATGTATATCAACATTTCAGCTGGTTCATGCACCGTCACTATCACACACAAATCATTCAGTGGAGGCAGTTACTCGGTGATGGATATTTCGTCAAATTTCCAAATTCAAGTGGAATGATATTGCTTTTGCTCGAGATTGGCGCCAACTTGACCGGCAAATACCATTCAAATTCAATGGATACATCTCACATTCATATCTCAAGTGGATAGAGAGAGTAGAATGCCCCTTCGGCAAACACATACAGTACAGGAGTCGTTAACCTCGGATTCACAGGATACAGTAACAGTTTCGATCATGTGGTCGATTGGGCATGGCCCACAGAGATAGTCAAAGCCAATAATACCAAATATCAAGATAAATCAGTAATGTTTGTTTTTAATATGTTTTAAAAAAATTGAATTTTTTTTATTTTAAATTAATATATTTTTAATTTAATTTAACGTACTGATATAAAAATAATTTTTAAAAAATAAAAAATATTATTTTAATATATTTTTAAATAAAAAAACTGTAATTATATTTTTAAACAGTCACACCAGTTGTCGCCGCTGTTATTGTTATCATAGTAATTTACCGGGACAGGTTAGTTTATTTATTAGTCTAATCAATTAAAAAATAATCACGATTATATTTTTAAATAATTACACCAGTTGTAACCGCTGTTATTGTTATGATAGTAATTTAACGGGACAGATTAGTTTGTTTATTAGGCTAATCAACCATCATGTCCGAGAATAGACATATTTTGTTTTACTTCAACTTCTTCTATAAATATCAAGCAGAGAACCAGTCTCCACATACCTTTCTTGAAAGAAGAGAGAAACTTAGGAAAGAAAGAGGAGAGAGAGACCACTTCACTATCTAAAAAAGATGACCGAGTTAATACCAAGTCTGCCCGACGAAATAGCCCTCGAATGCCTCTTTCGCCTTCACTACACTACTCACCGAGTCGCGTCCCAAGTTTGCAAACGCTGGCGTCCCGTTCTTCAAAGCAGAGATTTTTACTATCAGAGAAAGCAGAACGGGCTTACCCACAAAGCTGCTTGCTTAATCCAAGCTATCCCGGACCAGAACGGTTCGAGCCAACCCAAACCGATTGGACCCCCCAAATATGGAGTTTCTATATTTGACTCTGTTAATGGGTCGTGGGACCGGGTCGACCCGGTTCCGGCGTACCCAGACGGGCTTCCTTTGTTCTGCCAAGTCACAAGCTCGGAGGGCAAGCTCGTCCTCTTGGGAGGATGGGACCCGGTGAAGTACGAGCCTCTGAGTCAAGTCTTTGTTTACGAGTTCACCACCCGTCAATGGAGGCGAGGCAAGGACATGCCAGAAAATCGTTCTTTTTTCGCTGTAGGTGAGTTGAACGGCCGGATTATAATCGCTGGTGGCCATGACGAGAACAAGAACGCGTTGAAAACAGCCTGGGTGTATGATGTGATTCAGGACGAGTGGGCTGAGTTACCTCAGATGAGCCAGGAGCGAGACGAGTGCGAGGGAGTTGTGATTGGGTCCGAGTTCTGGGTCGTGAGTGGATACAGAACTGACAGTCAAGGCGGGTTTGAGGGAAGCGCCGAGTCGATTGAACTCGGAGCGAGCAAGTGGAAGCGAGTTGAGGACGCGTGGAAAGCGAGCCAGTGCCCAAGGTCCTCTCTCGGAGTGGGCAGCGATGAGAAACTGTTCAGCTGGGCCGAGTCTGATTCGGCGTTGAAAGTCGGGGCAAGTAGCGTCCATCTAGGTGAAAAGACATTTGTGTCCGGATCAGCTCATGAAGGCGGGCCACAAGGGTTCTTTCTTGTGGATGGACAAAATGGTAAATGGGAGAAGTTAAATGTAACAGGTGAATTTTGTGGATTTGTTCAATCTGGCTGCTGTGTGGAGATATAGATAGTGTCAGAAATAGCACACAAGTCAAATTGAGTGGAGAGGAAATGAGTCTTTTACACGTTTGGATCTCTGTAAAAAACAGTAAAAACAGAAGTGTGTGTCTGCAACTTTACTATTTGCATGGCGAGTTTTGATTGCTATTTTGATCTACTTGACTCAGTGTATGCTTTTTTATTTTCCTGTTTTCAAGTATTTTGATTTTTTTAATTAGTTTTTTTGGGTTATTTTAATATGTTTGTGTGTATTTTTTACTATTTTTTTCAAAGATATTATACAATTACACTGACCTATACCATTTTTTTTTTAAAAAAAAAACCGGGGTTAAAAGGGAAAGCCCAAGCAAATACAAAGAACAACTGAACTACACAGAGCCAGTCTAAAAACAAATCTAATTGATCCAAAACTAAGGGATAGCAGGAGATGAAAGGGACAAGTTCCCTGGATTTCCTGAATAAGAATTCATTTTGTCGCTTTTTTCTTTACTTCTTCAAAACATGTTTTTATTTTTTCTATTATATTATATCACGCCAATCGAAATCAACCTTGACGTCGCACATCATCCAACTTGATTGTGCTTATCCATTTGATTGTGCTTATCCTTAATTTTTTTTCTTAGTTGGTACTCCCTGATATATTTCAAGTCCGATCAAAAAAAGATTTTAGTATAAAAAAAGTATTTAAGGATTGCTAATTGTTTTTGGTAAAAAATCTATCTGAATTTAAGGTGATATTTTTTATATAAATATCGAGACGATAATATATTGAATCAATTCGAACTAACCTATCAATCTGTATGTCAAGTTATGAATTATGATAATTTCATAAAAAATAAATTTTAAAGTTTGATTTCTAATAAATCTAATGTTGAGGGTGAAAAAACTAATTAAAAAAAGATGAACTGAATCAATCCGGATTGATTTGATAAATCTGTGACTCGGGTTATGAAATCAAGATAACCTAATAAAAAATTAGTTAAAATAAACTATAAAGTTCAATTGTCAATTATTCTAGTATTGAAAAATGAAATTAAAAAAATAATTGATTAAAAAAGGATAAAAAAACAACTCGATTCAACCCGGATTAATCTGTCAAATCCATAACTAGAATCATAAAAATGAGATATCCTTAAACCAAAACAAATCAAAAAATTTAATTATTAATTAATTTAATATTAAAAGGTGAAACTTAGATTAGGAAAAAGGAAAAAAAAATTCAATCAATCGAGTTAACTCGTCAATCTTGTAGTTCAGGTAATGAAATTGAGATAATTTCATAAAAAATAAATTAAAAAAAAAATAAAGTTAAACTTATTATATTGAATGATAAATTTGAAATAGAAAGAAAAAAGAATCTAATGAATAGTGTCATGTACAAAGCATAGTTTTTAAAACCAGCCTGATCCAAGGCCCGGGTTTTGGGTTTTGACCGGGTCACTGGGCCAGCTGAGTCAATTCCTATTTTAAAAAAATTCAAAACGGCGTTGTTTTTGCAAAAAAAACAAAAATCAACAAGTTGCAACCTGGTTTTTGACCGGGTTTTGTCGGGTCAACCGAGTTGCCGGGTCACATCGGGTAATGACTTTTTCTATTTTTACATCAACCCGGCCCGGTTCCAGTCCGGGATCGACCGGGTCCCGGACGACCCGCTGGTCGGGCCGGGCTTCAAAACTATACTACAAGGAGTAATTTAGTCGAATGAAATCATTCTTCCTAAAATCCTGGCACTAAGATGGAAGGTAGACGAAGGAGCTGTTTTCAACAAGTCAATGGTTGGGTTCTGAAAAGACAGAAGATCCCCAAATATTCGCGAGAGCCAAGACTTTTCTAAACTAGCTGTCAAGAGCAGTGGATGAAGCACCGCCTCTAGCACCACGACGAAAACCCAGTTCCCATGCAAGTTCCAGACCTCCGCGCATTACAACGCACCGCCTATAATTCTTATTTTATATCTTCAATACCCTATCAAGTGTTGAGGATCACACGCCCATATCAACGGTTTCCTTCTCCGATCCTGTCTCTCTTTTTTTCCCATGGCCACCGAAGGCTCTTCCAATCTTCTCCCTTTCAATACTATTGTTCAAATGATCACCCTCCACAAATTATCTTATATGGCATGGTCAGATTCTTCCCCTCATTGAAAGCCAATATCTTAGTGGTCATATTGATGGTTCCATTGTCCTACCTTCAAAATTTAACCCTGCTACTTTTCAGACACCAAATGACAAATACCTGGCGTGGAGGGCTGCCGACCAACGTCTCCTTTGTCTTCTTCTCTTCTCTCACTGAAGAATCTTTTGCTGAAATTGTTGGCCTCTCTACTACACGAGAGGTCTGGCTTGCCTTAGAGACTGCTTTCAATCATCGGTCCAAGGCCCCTGAGATTCATCTCAAAGATGAACTCCAGTTAATGAAAAGAGGTTCCAGACCCGTGACTAACTTTGCTCGTGCCTTCAAAAGCCTCTACGATCAGTTTCATGCCATTGGTCGTCCAGTTGATCGATGACACGAACAAAGTGCACTGGTTCCTCTGTGGCCTCGGTGCGATTTCTCCAGTTTCTCCTCTAACTAGATTACACTCACTCACTTGCCCATATTTGCTGATCTTGTTTCCAAAGCTGAAAGTTTTGAGATTTTTCAGAGGTCCCTTAAGCCTACAGCACCTCCTTCTGCTGCCTTCACAGCCATTCCCCGCGTGTCCAACAGCCCAAACCAGCGGAATCCTTCCCGCTTTAACCCTGGCCAATCCTCCTGCAATGGCCGCACTAACTTCTCTCCTGGTCGTCTTCCTCGCTGTCAAATCTATCGATCGTGATGAAGGTCACTACGCTGATCAGTCCCCCCAGCGCTACAACCGTGGTGACTCTGCTGCCCATCTTGCTGAAGCATTCACTGGGTCTTGTTCTCTCAATGACCCTCCGACCTCTGATTGGTTTTTAGACACTAGAGCTTAAGCTCACATGTGTCTAATGCTCCCTCTTTGGATCTACCCATGCCATATGTTGGTAAGGACTCTGTAATTGTGGGAAATGGTGCATCTTTAACTATCACACATACTGGTTGCCTTTTCCCTACTCCTAATCTTCATTTATACATCTCACCAAAGATTTACTTTCCATTAGTAAATTAACATCTGATTTTCCAGTGGTTGTTACTTTTATTAATAATCGTTTTTTTATTCAGAATCGTCAAACAAGAAGGAAGGGTGGTAGCAACCGGTAAGATGGAATGTGCTAGGGCGTGGCAACTTGGCCTTTATTTCCGTTCTAAAAAATAAACAATAACATGCTTCCTATGATTTATGGCATACTCGCATTGGACATGTAATTAATTATGTTATTTATTCTTCAAATAAAAAAATGCAATCTTTATCTTTTACCTCTTTACAAGCTTCTCCTCACTTATGCTGCTCCTACTTGTGAAAAACCATCGCTTGTCATCTCCATGTAATGAACGTAGGTCCTTCTCCATTGTTCATTACGATATTTGGGGTTCCTCCCCCGTCAAATCAAATTCTGTCTTTACGTATTATGTTCTCGTCATTGACAATTATTCTCGCTTTAGTTGGCTTTATCCCTTACAATTCAAATATGATTTTGGTTCTGTTCCAGGTCCCTCTTCGCCCACTTCGGTCTCTGGTCCACTTTCTCCCATGGCACTGTCGGGTCCTGTTGTGGTACTGTCGGGTCCTGTTGTGGCACAGACGGTCCCTCCTATTTCTATCACCTCCAATCTGATCAGTTCTCATCCCATGCTCACACGTGCTAAGGCTGGAATTTTAAGAGTCGCCACCCCGCAATCTTGGTGTCTTCAGCTCCACTGGCCTTCTTTCGACATTTCTTGCCTCTGCTAAGCTTAAGGGCTTCAAATCTACTGCTAAGAATCTTGCCTGGCTTGCCACCATGAATGAAGAAGTTCGAGATCTGTAGCATAACCGCACCTGGGTTTTGGTCCCTTGCCCTGCCAACACCAACATTGGGGGCTCCAAATGGATGTTTTGAACCAAATATTTTTCTGATGGCTCTATCGAGAGACTCAAGACTCGTCTTGTTGCCAAGGGTTACACTGAGATCCCTGGTCTTGACTATACTGATACTTTTAGCCTTATTATTAAGGCTATTATTGTTTTTGTTGTCCTTTCTCTGACCAACCAGTGGCCCCTTGACCAATCCAACATCAAAAATGCTTTTCTCAATAGCATTTTTAGTGAAAATATCTATATGGGGCAATCTCCTAGCTACATTGATCATCGTTTCCTTAATTATGTTTGCCAATTGAAGTAAGCTACATGGTTTCAAGCAGGCTCCTTGTGCCTCGTGCCTAGTTTCAGCATTGCCGTTCTTTTCTTCTTCAACTTGGGTTTACTTGTGGCCATGCTGACACATCTCTATTTGTTTTTCATAAGCACTCTGCAATTATTTATTTACTTTTTATGTTGATGGTATTATTATTACTGAGAACGACTTATCTCTTCTTAATAGTTTTACTCATAAACTCCACTATGAGTTTGCTACCAAAAACTCGGGTTCTCTCAGTTATTTTCTAGGTCTTGAAGCCTTGCAAATATCAAACAGAGATGCATGATGCATTGATCAGTATTTAGCATCGGCACCAACCACAGCTATATATAGTAACCTTGCAACTAGTTCTACACTTTACTTTGACAAGAGAGATGCTACTCCACACAACATTTTCAAGTGCTTCTGATTTTTCTTTAACCAACAAGTGCTTCCATCACATGAAACACCCACAAGAGTGAAGGTTAAATTTATACAGAGAAATGATTGGACAATTGCAGCAAGTTACTGTAAAGTATGAAAATCATTCAAAATGTGACAAAAATCTTTGCAAATTTCAAAACTAGCCCTTTACACCTAAAATAGTCTTTGCATAAGTGCCACAAAACCGTCCTTTGATTCCTAAAATACCCTAATAGATTCAAACTTGCCACAATTGATAAGATGCAAGACCATTTCCCTTGAAATTATAAATTAGTTCTGCCAAACCATAACCTTTTCACCTGGAGTAGTTATTGTAATGCGCTCATAATCATGTTTTGATTACCTTGGTAGTTCCACCGTGTTAAAATACATTAACACATCTAATAATCTTGGATGCCTGTGTTAAGATGATTAGATGTTATGGTACATATTCACAAGTTTATTGATGAATCATGCTGATGTTTAGATGATTCGTCTGCAGACTTGAGAATAGACAAATCATAAAAGCTTTGGCATACCACATCTCATATTCATAAACCATCAGCAGTAAACAGTGCAAGAACTGAATTAACACGACACATCCTCTAAACATCATACTATCTAATTGACCCACAATCAGCTCATGATGATACATCATTAATCTCCACTATTAACTCACAGTAGGCCTTCACAGCGTACAATGTTACTACTAATCACCTGGAGTCCTCTAGGCTCCGGCTCCTGCTCCTTGAACCATAAGGAGACCAACTCCTAACTGGGCTCCTGCTGTAGCTCCTTGAACCATGTGGGGACCTTGAGTAGGGGCTCCTATCTCTAGGAGAAATTGATCTGGATGGTAATCGAAGATGTATTAGAACATACTGCTTTTCCAAACCTGTCAAACTTTACAGGAAAACACAAAAGGTCCAACTTAATTAAAGTAAATTGATAAAGAGAAGTGGCAGCAGACCTTGAATAATGTCTTCTCCTGGGGTCAAACTTTACAGGAAAACACAAAAGGTCCAACTTAATTAAAGTAAATTGATAAAGAGAAGTGGCAGCAGACCTTGAATAATGTCTTCTCCTGGGGGAAGGAGAATAATACACAGGACTATGAGAGTAACTCCGTCCATAGAGCGGCGATGGAGAGCGCCTTTGGTCATAGTACCGACCACCCCTGACAACATCAATTTTATTCAAATAAACAGCTCAAATCCTAGCTTTGCAGTCATCAAAATTTACAGCACCACAAACAATCAGAACCCTTGGTTCTTTTTTTTTTTGTTTCAGTTTTAAAAAGGATTAAAATAAGCACTTTATGTGCCCCCAAATGCGGGCAACCTAAAAACAGTGGTTAGTGTTCAAACAACAGCAACCATACAAGGTATAAAAAATCCACTGACATAAAAAAAAAATCTATAAACATCATCTCTTGTAACAGAACACATGAACAAAAGTTTAGGTCCAATTTTCCATACAATGCATCAATATTCAATGAATTCAGATTAATATAAATAACCACAGTTACCTCACACGATCTCTTTGCCTCATTTCTGCAGGCTTCTTCCTATTTTCCTCGGCAAAAACAACTGTCAGTTCCTGGCCAAGAAGAATTTCACCATCCAAATGGTGCTTAGCATCTGCAGCATCAGCTGATTCTAAATATTGGACAAATCCAAAGCCACGTGGCTCCCTGCAACAAATGCATAACAATGACACAACAAAGTGAGCATAGACAAATGAACATTAACATGTGTCCTGACTGTCAAATGACAGGATCCAGAGTCCAGGAGTTACGTGGAAGATCATGATAAGCACTTGCTGACACTTGTGCCATTGAAATAAAATGATTATGTGGCTGCTAACCTTGTAGAAGCCAAATTTTAAATTGAGTTGATATTCTTCAACACTTGGAACTTCTTCAGAATGTATTCAAACCCACCTTCCCCTCAACCTTCATGTACATCAAGGTGTACAGTACTCTTATTACCTGAATGGTGTCTTCAATACAGTCTTATTACTTCATTCTAGTCTTCACTCTTACTACTTCATTCTTGTCTTCACTCTAATTACTTCATTTGTTTCTTCAACGCTTTCAATAAAAACAACCAAATTCCCATAAACCAATGGCACATAACAAGAAAAAATCCCACACTAGATAGTTTTGAGATTCATGAGGATCAGACATGCTAACCAAATTGAACACACAGATTGAAAAAATTAAACATATGTGCTCATTGGAATCACTATATGTTTCTTGCTTGAAGCTATTACAGCCCTAAGTGAAAAGAAGTTCATCTTACCCAGTATAATAGTCTCGGGGCAAGTAAATGTCCTTTAGCTGACCAAACCGTCCAAAAAGTCCACGAAGATCTTCAGGCCTGCAAAACAGGAAACAAGAAAAAGAATCAGCTCACACATTTTGTTGGCGTAAATTTTGAAGAACCTATAATAACCATAAATTGTTGAATTAGCTCCACTTTGTCTTCGTTTTTTTGGAACAACACAATATAGCTGTGGATTAAAATCGTGGCTTCAGCTACTACAGATTTGAAGGCAGTATACCTTTTATTTGCATCTTATCCAAAGTGAGATCAAGGATATAATAACATGCATATAATTGAAGACATTTACAGACAAAAAAAAAGAAGAAGAGTAGAAGCATATATGCGGGGGAAATTCACATAAAGCAACAGATGTATACATGAGCACCAAAAACAGACATTCAAATGGCAGGGAAGAAAAGAGAAAAGCCAAACCTGCAATCATGACGGAGATTGCGGACCAAGAGACTAGTAGGAAGATCCCTACCACGACCTCCATCCCGACCCCTAGGGCTAGGATTCCTATGTCTCCTCCCATAACCCCTTGGGGGTGAGGGACTGTAATCGTAGCTTCTTCCCCTCATTTTCAACAAATATCACAGCCTGCAACAATCAAAGAGAAAAACCCATTTTAGAACCACTAAAAAACAATAAATCAAAAGACAAAAGACAAGACAAACAACAGTTTTAAATATCCAATTAAATAATTAAAAAAAAGGAAAAAAAAAGTTTCGAACTTTTCCTTTATCTCTCACAATTTCTAATCAAATTAGACTATAACAATAAAAAATGAAAGAATGTTTGAAAAATCAAGAGGGTAAAATGCAGAGAAAGAGAGAGAATTACCTGGATCGATGTCTGTATGGCTTCTCTTTCCAGAGGTTTCTGCAAGAAAGAAAACTAAAGAAAGCTTCGAGGGAAAGCGAAACAGCTATAATGGGCCCCTTCAAGACTCGAGAACCTTCTTGTCTAGTTGCCTATGTTAGCATGCATCGTAGTGCTGTGAGTCCTCAAGAGGTTTCCACAATCTAGCCGTTAATACTCTTCAGTTCAATAATTAACAATCCTGATTCTCTCTCGCTATGTGTATTCCTTTCGGCATCGTGTATGTAAGGCCTCATTCGGCCCAATACGTGGCCCATTAATTTAAATCGTACAAAAAACATCTCAGTCCATCAGTAACAATCTAAATCCATCCAACACGGCCGGGACCCAAATTTTACTACAGCTTTGTACAACCATACATTTCTTTTCATTTTTCCACGTTATTTTCAAGGCAACTTGTTATACTTATAAGTTTGTTTCCTGAAAGGAATTTTTATTTAGAAAATAGTTTTTATAAAAAGTGAATTTTAAAAAATAAATTATTTTTTTGATGTGCTGGTAGTTTCATAAAATATAAATTTAAAAATATTTTTCAGTATTTAGCTATATCATGAAATTTTTATTCAAGTTTAATAAAAAAAAATAGGAACTAAATATGACAAATAAAAAATTAAAGGATGATAAAATTAAAGAAAAAAAATTTAATTTTATAAATTATTTCAAAAAAATAAATAACAATCAAAAGAATAGAGACCAAATCTAACAAATTAAAAAAATTAAAAGATGATGAGATTAAAAAAATTCAATTTCATAAATCATTTCAAATAAAATAAATAGCAATAAAAAAAACTAAGGATCAAATATAATGGATATAGAACTTCATTTAAGAAAATAATAAGAGAAAAGTAAATAAGAATTCAAATAATAATAATCAAAGTTAATATAAAAATCAAATCAAATCAAATTTTAAGAAAAGAAACTAAAAGAAAAAATAAAAATAATTCAAAATAAAATATATAACAATCAAAAGATTAAGGATCAAATTTGATATAATAAAAAGATATGGTATTTTTTTAATTTTTCATAATTTTTTAGAAGTATTTTCCATCTAAAATTTGAAAAAAAACACCTTTCTAAAAAACTAAGTTAAATTTTTAGAAAATATTTTTCAGACGGATCTAATTCAAGTGAATTTTCATTTCACATCATAATAAATATTTATTTAAAAAACAATATTTCTCGTTATAAAAAATTCATCAAAATAAAAATAAAATGCATAAATAAAATCATAGGATATTGATTTTTTCATTTTCAATTCAAAAATCATTTTAGTTACTTTTTGTTGCTTTTTATTCAACCGACAATAGTACTAATATATATAAAAAAAGATTGTTTCTGAAAAAAATAAATTTTAATTGTTATCTTTCATGAATGCTTTTATTATTATATAATTAAATAAAAAAAATTCAAAAAACAAAATTATTAAATACAGTTATGCCTCTACCTCTCTCCGACCCAAGCCACATAATAAATAAATTAACCAGCCACATAATAAATAAGTTAACCAAAGATAACTCTAGCTCATTCAAGACAATGTCTTTGTTCAATATTAAA
>Ga0307515_10012967_pt1 | contig 15620 bp, 11 predicted proteins | sample 17_EM_MG_FD_194513 | JGI IMG/M metagenome (GOLD analysis project Ga0307515, IMG submission 194513) | Populus trichocarpa ectomycorrhiza microbial communities from riparian zone in the Pacific Northwest, United States - 17_EM | ecosystem: Host-associated > Plants > Roots > Unclassified | place... | reverse complement strand
GTTAATTTAGTGGAGTTTAAATTGGGTTTGAGTGGGTCAATAAACTCATAAATCAATCTAATTTTATCGGGTTAATATTTTTATTAATTTAACTTGAAACTAAAAATATATCAAAATTCAGGGCATAGTTTTTTCGAATTAACTTGTCAAATTAACTAAACTATATTTAATAATTATGATCAATACTACATAGAATGACTGAGAAATTGTTTCACTTGAATGTTAAATTATCTATCCCAGCACTACGTTCGGCTCATTATGGGTCAAACCGAGTAAGAATAAAATACATTATAGTTATTCAACGAATGTATTCACACAACAAGAAAAAACATGTTGGCAGTGCAAAATTCATGCACTTCCAAACTGAATAAAGTGATATTACAAAGCAATAATAATAATAATAATAAAGTTATAAATTAAAAGCTAACATTTTTAATTTTTGATTAAACACTATTTTGAAATTAACTTAAATATTCAATTTTTTTAACAACTTAAATCAAATTTAATATTTATATAAAAGAACAATGCAACAATATAATTCGAAAATTATATTTCTTTATTTTAAAAAAATAATTCTAAAATTTAAAACACCAACTAAATGAATGATTTTGAAAAATGTCAAAACTTACGGTGCCGTTTGAACGAAACTCTCTCTGTAATTTTTTTTCTTTTTTCTTTTTTTTTCAATCCATGGAAGAGAGCGAAATCCCCGCTAAATAATAACGGCCTTCTTTCAGTCTCTCTCCACCCTCCTCCTTTTTCTCCGAAAAGCTCCCCTCTGCTCTTCATTTTCAAATCCATCTAACTTTGCATCTATTGCTGTTGAATTCGAAAAGAAAGTCTATCGTGTAATTATCAGCAATGTCAGTCTCCGATTCCGAATCATCATCTTCTTCTCACGGCGGAGAGTATAAATTCTTCCGTCAAATCACCCGTGATCGTAAGCTTCCATTTCACAAATATCTTCATCTTTATACGCTCGTGCCCGTTGACGTTATATATTTGATGTTTTTAACCAATTTGTATGAGTTTTCTGTTTGTTTTGGCGGGAAAATGTAACGAAAGAAACAGATCGAGACTGATATCCTTTAATTCCTTAAATACAAGAATCTGTTTACCTAATATAGAGCTATTAGAATCATCTGGATGAATTCTGGTGCATTATAGCCTTTTTGTTTTAATTTAATTTTCATAACGGTTATTCAATTTCATTATTATTGTTGTTGTTGTTATTATTATAAATCTCAGGATTATTGTTTGAAATGCTTGGATCAACAAGAACAGGAGATTCAAAATCCACCTGGAAGGTATGGCTCGTTAACAGTTTTTTTTTTCAGAAGATTTCTTTATTAATTTTTTTTAGTCATTTTAACTGATTTTGTGCTGCAGGTGCTTATTATGGATAAAGTTACAGTGAAAGTCATGTCTCACTCTTGTAAAATGTCAGATATTACAGACCAAGGAATTTCATGTAAGCTTTAAATCTTTTATGCCTGCGTGATGTATTTATTGAGGTGATTCAAGCCAAGTTGGTAGAATGGAGAAAAGGAAATTATAAGTGTGTAATATTGTGGCTGCTCAATTCTTGATTACTGCAGTGGTGGAAGATCTTTTCAGGAGGAGGGAACCTATGACTTCTATGGATGCTATATATTTCATCCAGCCATCGAAAGAAAAGTAATTTTTTCGTTGTTTTGCATGAAAATATTATAACAATCAAGAGTAATTGTCTTGATTTTCGATTAATGTGATCGTTGAAGCTTCCTCCTGATTGTTTATGTCCATTCGTATTGTATGGAATTTTACTTGAATGCATGATCAGTATCTTCTTATTTTGCATTTTGGTTCTGAATTTTTTGTCTTACTTAATGCTAACATTCCTGCTAAGAAGATGGGGATCCACGTTTAACTGTCTTTTGCTAGCTTGCAGTGTTGTCATGTTCTTGTCTGACATGTCTGGGAGGGAGCCTTTATACAAGAAGTAAGTGAAAGATTATAGTTTCTCTAGATTCTGGTTTAAGTGACCTGAATCATTCTGGTTCTTACATTTTAGAGAGATTCTGATTATGTTTCTGACCACATGCTTCTCTGCCTTTCTAGAGCATATGTATTTTTTAGTTCATCTGTCCCAAAAGAATTGGTTAATCACATCAAGTGTGATACAAGTGTGTTACCCCGAATAGGTGCTTTGAGAGAGGTAAATGTTCTCTTCCTGCTTTTGTTATTGGTAACTTAGACACGTTATAGTGCATGATTTTGCAATAGAACTTTTCTCTTCGTATCCTCTTTCATCTTTCTTTGGTGTTATGCAGATGAATTTGGAATACTTTCCCATTGATAATCAGGTATATCATTACAGCTAGCAATATTCTATGCCGATGCTAATTGATTAGTGCGCCTTTTATCTTAGTGTGCCAATTTTTATTCCCTCATTCTGAACCTCCGTATGCGCGGTAAATAATATTGCTGTCTTTAAGAGTTTCTTTCTTGTAAACTTAGATGGATGGAATGCACTTTTATAATTCATGATCTGCTGCTTCAATTTTAACTTGATTAACAAGATAATATTTTTCTATGAAGTCTGAGTCAAATGTGAAGTAAGAGTCTTTTATCTTTAGCTCATTTTTTCTTCAAATTTTAACTCTTTTATAATCTGAAGTTTTCCCAATAAAAAAAGATAAACTTTTTTGCCATCATTGACGGTCTGTTGATGAATTCTCAACATAAATAAGGGCACACCATAAAGAATCTGTGAAGCATTCCAACAATACATTCTCCATATTGTTTCAGACTTCAAAGGAGTGTTTTGAACTGCTTTGTGATATGATAATTTAACGCAGGCTTTTATTACTGATCACGAAGGAGCACTGGGGGAACTCTATGGTAAAAATGTTGAGAACTCTCGCAGATTTGATGCATGTTTGAATACAATGGCAACTCGAATTGCAACAGTTTTTGCTTCATTGAACGTAAGAATTTTATACAAGAAGCAGCAGCAGCGACTGTGGAATCTTAGTCTTCTTCTTTTATTTATTTATTATTTTACTTTCATTTAGTTTTATCTTTATAAAGTTTACTAAATACAACTCAAGAGGCCCTGATATCTCTGATCATTATATGGAAATAAAGATGGCAAAATCGAAATTTGTTTTTCTTTGTTTTTTTGGGTAGGGTACATTGCTTTGATTTTCATTTAAGTGATTATTTGATCCTTTATAGTTTGACAAGTTAAGATTGTCAGAATAATGAAATAACCTTCCTGTAGAATTTGGTTCATAAATTATTGAATTCTCGTCTTAGAAGGTCTCAACTTCCAATTCTATGCAGACTCGCAACTATGGACTAGGCTCTTATTTGGGCTTCAGTCCATCTGTAAGCCTAATATATTTGAGCACAAAAATTACTTATGAGCTATTTTTTTAGTGAGTTTGAAGGGTTGATTTGGTTGAATATTTGGTATTACATTGTGTTTTCTTTGCGGAAACAACATTTGGCCGGGACTGAAAGCATTCCTTTCAATGAAATTTTTGATTTTATGGAAAATTTATTGTTTGTATTATTTTAGGAACTACCTTTTGTACGGTATCATGCTGCCAAAGCTACAGATGATTCCACAGAAACATTTCGTGATTCAATTCCAGCAAAGCTTGCTGCTGGTGTTTTTAACAATCTTTTAAAATACAAGTGCATTCCCAACTTTCCACAAACCGAGACATGCGAGTTGCTTATCCTGGATAGATCTATTGACCAGGTTGTTAATACTTTTAATGTGAGAACTTGTTCTGCTTGGTCTACAATTTTAATTTGTTGATGTCTCGAACTTGCATGTTTAGATTGCTCCGGTCATACATGAATGGACTTATGATGCTATGTGCCACGATTTACTGGAAATGGATGGAAATAAATATGTTGTTGAGGTATGTCTTCACATTTGGCTTTTCTTCCTGGTGGGTGGTGGTGTTGGGGTGGATGAGTATTTGAGGGGATGCTTCAGGGTTTTAAGGGCTTTCTTTTTGCATTTTTGACGTGTTCTTCTTTTTGAATATTCGTCTTTCAGCTCCCTAGCAAAACAGGTGGCAGTCCTGAGAAAAAGGATGTCCTTCTAGAAGACCAGGATCTAGTTTGGCGTGAGCTTCGCCATGCACATATAGCAGATGTATGTTCATGCATTTATATTCTACTTTCTCTTGGATGCCTTGGTTTTGTGAACCTCTTTCATACTGACTGTCATATCAGGCTAGTGAACGCTTGCATGACAAGATGACCAACTTTGTGTCCAAGAACAAAGCTGCTCAAATGCAACAGAGTGCAAGGTAAGGGCTAATGTGACTTTTAAAAGTTGTTTGCCATTTTATGCGGAATTTCGTAACTTCAGAAGGTTTTAAGTTATTAACCTAGCAAATATTATCTAAAAAAAATAAAAGTTCCCGAACCTCTGTGCAACCTGATTCTAACATGTAATCGCAATCCCATTCTCAAGTGCAAGACTTTTACCATAACTATGGCAAGATCCTGTGATACTCAATGCTATCAAATTTAGTTTCTGATAACAGTTAGCAATGCAAGGAGTTTTATGACAAGGTACGAGGGTGGTAAAACTCTTTGGTCTGCTGTGATTGTAGTATAAACAACCCCTGAAAAATATATTAACAAGGCAGATTTTGCATCTGATTAGCCCTAAACTCTTTGAACTGATCTGATTATGGAAATTTCAAAAGGTGTAATTGTGCTTCTAAAGATTTAAACCCCTTCTACCCACTAACCCTTAAAAACAAAAAAGGGTGGAAAGATGACATCGCACATTTGTTTTTATTCAAAATGCTAGGGATTCTTGAATTTCTCCAAGTTGGCACTTTATTTGTTAAGAGTGACAGTGAAAGAGTTGGATTTTGATGTTGGAAAAATTTCAGGGAGGCCACCTTACATGTCTTCTCACTTCATCCTTATGAATAAACATTGCACCTGGAATTTCAGAACGTATACAGCTAGAAGATTGTCTTACGAAGTGTAGAAGTTGATATATTTTCTTGCTCAAGATTAGTTATTCTTCTAGACATGGCATCACTCTCATGATTAATGATCCCTGAAATGCTACATAGTTCTATGTAGTAGAAACAGATTGTGAAAATTTTCGAGACAACATTGCGAGCAAGGGTTATAGGCTAATGATGCCATCTGACACATTATATGATTCAGACCTGACAATATCTCTGCTTCAATAGATATGGATGTTAGAGAATAATATAAATCATATATTGGGGTCTCATTTAACAGTTTAAACCTTTAGGTTGAGATGGTTCTTTGACATGGTATCAAAACCTTGTTGACTAATTCTATTTGATAAAAATTAAGTACAAAGTAGTGTGGGCAGCATTGCTTATGTTACTTTGAAGATAAACAAGTACTTGATTTTACTTCGAAGCTTTAAGTCTTAAATTGTGGATTTATCTCCGTTTCCATTTATTTCTAGTGCTGAATTTTGATTTTATGCAGAGATGGTAGTGAAATATCGACACGAGATTTGCAGAAAATTGTTCAAGCTTTGCCGAAATACAACGAACAAGTTGAGAAACTAACACTTCACATTGAGGTTTGCTTCTTCTTTAATTCTCATACCATTGCAATGGTTGATTTTGTACTTCAGTGAGAAGGATACAATGAATGGTTCGAATTACAGTCATGTTATGCTTCCTTCTGATTTTGTTTAATTAATTACTGTAAGTATAGATTGCTGGAAAAATTAACAGCGTTATCAGAGAATTGGGACTTCGAGATCTTGGGCAACTGGAGCAGGATCTTGTTTTTGGGGATGCAGGAGCTAAGGATGTTATCAGCTTTTTAAGGACGAAGCAGGTGATGAAGCATGGAATTTTGATCAGATAAGATTTATGCATCTAACATTCTAGGTTGTGTGACTTGAATTTCTTACACTTCTCTCATGCAGGATGCATCTCCTGAAAATAAGCTGCGTTTGTTGATGATCTATGCATGTGTGTATCCTGAGAAATTTGAGGGTGACAAAGCTTCAAAGTTAATGAAGGTAGCTGCAGAGTTTAGCTTACAAAACTCTCTACATGAAAGTGACACGAATACATACAATGGCATTATTAGTGATGAATGCAACGCTATGTCTTATTGCATGAGTCTATTCGTGTCACTTTCATTTGATTTTTTTTCTTTGGCATCTAGCGTAACTCTTGTGGAAATGATGTGCATGATAAATGCTAGTGGTAATATTTTTTAGATTCATCGGTTGCCGTGTAAAAGTATGGACAAATTATTACAAAATAACAGTACAAAAAGAAGTAAATATTTAATCCTGCTAGCTATAATCATTGATCACGATTTATGTCTCAACTCTAACGTGAGACTGACTGATGTTTTCCCTCTGGAATTTGTTAAAGCTCTTCTCTCCTCTTTCTTATCAGTCTACAATAAGAAATGGATGGGAATTTTAATGTTGTGGCAGCAATTTTTAATGTTGTTCCAGTTAAACAATTTTCTTCTAATTATTTTCCATCATTCAGCTGGCCAGGTTATCAAATGAGGATATGAAGGTTGTTAATAATATGAAATTGCTTGGGGGTTCATCTGAGACCAAAAAGACATCAGGTGGTTTCTCTCTCAAGTTTGATAACCAGAAGGTACATAAGTGCATGCAGTTGAGATGCTTACTAAAGTTGAGTGGTAGGTTGCCAATGTGATGTCTAATTGATGACAAATTTGGTTCTCAGACAAAGCAAGCAGCTAGAAAGGACCGGACTGATGAGGAAGAAACGTGGCAACTCTTCCGATTTTATCCTGTGCTGGAGGTATGATTTAAATCATGCAACAGTGTCCATATTCGTGTGCCTTATTGTAATGATTGTCATGGTGCTCTGAGGAAGGGTCAAAATGGTTGGATATTATAGAATTTGTTTTTTTTTCCTGTTGTGAGGCATCATTTCCAGCTTGTTTAAAATAGATCCTAAATAATCATGATTTTTTCTTTTTTCTTTTTCCTATAATTTTTGTATTGAGTAATATCAAGAATGAACGTTGCCAGTTTTTTCATGTAGCAACATACTTGATCTGCCAATAGTACCTATGGTGATGCTCCTTGTGTATCATCTGGTATAACTCAGCTAACTGAGAATGTTCTTTAGTGGACTGAGGGCAATGCTTAATTGACTATCTGATTGGTGTCTTCTAAATGGTTATATTTTCGAAGCTGTGTAGTTTTGTTGCTTGTGTTGTAAAATGAAATCTGTTGTTATGTTAACAGAAAAGAGAACAATGCTTGTGTTATTATGTATATAATTAAATTGTATGCATCCTATTTCATGATTTCTTTCTCAGGAGCTCCTTGAAAAACTCAGCAAACGTGAATTGCCAAAGAATGAGTATTCGTGTATGAATGATCCAAGTTCAACTGACCAAGAGAGAACAAAGAGAGGATCAGTACGGAAGAGTCATGCTTCACCTGCTCCAGCTGTTCCAGAAAGAAAAGCTCCTGCACAATCAATGAGATCAAGAAGAACTGCAACTTGGGCACGAACTAGTAATTCTGATGATGGATATTCAAGGTACAATGGCAGCCCTTACAATTTAAATGTCATTTGTTTGGTTCACACATCCCACTGACTTTTATTTCCAGGATATTTTAATTGTTTCCCGACCGAATATCATCTGTAACACATTTTTTATGTATTATGGTTGTGATAGATAACTCTTGATAGCAGCTTAGATTTCTTCTGCATCGGTTGGATGTTAATGTTATGTTCAAGCTCCATTATGCTTGAATTTTTCTCAGCACTCTTCCCTGGCCTTTTGCAGTGATTCAGTCTTGAAGAGCGCCGCAAGAGAGTTCAAGAAAATGGGACAGCGTATTTTTGTTTTCATCATTGGTGGTGCAACTCGTTCAGAGGTAAAAATTTGTTGGGCAGTTCTAAGTTTGAAGATGATAATTGGATATCACCTGATAATTGGATATCAACTCGTTCAGAGTTTGGGATCTTTACTAATGCCTTTATGACCATAATTGTTGTCAGCTGCGAGCATGTCACAAGCTTACAACAAAACTGGGGAGAGAAATTGTTCTAGGTTGTTCTAGTTTGGATGATCCTCCACAATATATCACGGTACCATGTGCTTATTTATCATTTTTATTTCCAAATAATTATTGGCAATAATATGTTTGGATGCTCTAGAATCAGAATTTAGACCATGCCACTCCAGCCACTATCTATCTCGAATGTCCACATCCAAGTTTTAATTCTTGGCTTCTATTCCATTTTTTTTTTTGCCTCTCCTTCAATTTTATAGCACGCTGTGCAGTGAGAATAGTGGTGAAATCATATTAAGTTTCAAGTATTTTTCCAGCTGCTCATTGATTTTCTGAACATGACAGAAACTGAAGCTGCTGTCGGAAACAGAAATCTCAACGGAAGTCCTTAGATTCTAAATTTTGGTCTTGAAAAGCAAGTGGAACTTGTGTTTGCTCGATGCAGAAAGGTTGGATGCCAAAATTTGTGATTGCGAGCATGCAACAGTTTGTTTTCTTTTTCCACGCAAACATGTGCATTTTGATCTTATGTAGATCAGAAGTAGGAGGATCGAACAAGGCTTGTTATGTTTCTCAAGAATCATGACCAGGCGAAATACTACTGCACTTCAACCTGAACACTGTTCTTTAGACGTGGTGATTGTAAATTTTTTTTACTTTCTATAAAATTAACCCATTGGGAATTGAATCAGCCAATTGTGTAGGACAGATCATAAGTTCATAACCATTATCTTGTGGTAAATCATACGTGGCCTCTTTTGATTTACACTAGCTTTATTTAATAACCATTCTAAAATTATAAGGATGAAATTAGATAATTTATTTAATTGAAATAGAGTTGAATAAAAAGAAAAGATGAACTAATTAAAATAAACAATTTTTTTTTGCAAAAACCAATTTAAGGTGATTCAGGCCTTTCAAGTAAACATCAACTCATATCTACTCATATGTCTCTTATTAGAATTTTTTTTTCTTACCTTTATTTTTCTTGTCTGAACGTAGATACTCTCTATCCCCTTAAATTAGGACTAATTAGATAGATCACGAACCATCACATATTTGATGTTTGCATAGAATTAAAACTCATCATGTTTGGAAAGAAGAGGTTTACTCTCTCTGTGATTTCAGGTTCGAGTCCTGTGGTTGTTCATATGATGACCACTAAAAGTTTACATGGTCGTTAACTTCAGGACCCGTGAAATTAGTCGAGGTGCACGCAAGCTGCCCGAACACCCACATTAAACTAAAAAAAAAAAAAACTCATCATGTAATTATCTATGTTTCTTAATTTTATACCTTTATGTTACAGATATATAGCCAAAGGGGCTACGTTATAGCGCTCCAATTTTTCTTGATTGAGTGAAAATTGTACTCTACAGACAAAGGGTATTATAAATTCAGTTGACAGAACTCTAAGAATCAAACGTTATTGTTTATTATCCAAAAACATAGGGACACTTCTACAAAACATATCCTTCCATCATCATTTCCCCGATACGGTTGTTATTTGGTTTGTTGCGTGCATGATATCGTGATATTAGCTTGAATTTTGTCCATCTCTTCCCGTGAGATGGTCTCACCCTGTCTAGTTTTGCCCCATAATTTTTTTTTTTTAAATGCGCTTTAAAGTGATTCTCCAAACTGTTTTTAAAAATAATTTTAAATTAATATTTTTAATGTAGTAATATTAAAAATAAAAAATATTATTTTAATATATTTTCTAAAAAAAAACATTTGTACAACTGACTGTTGTCTTGGTGGGTACTCTATTTGGTTCTTCTAAGCTGGGTTCCTACTTTTTGTGGGCCTGGTTTCTACTTATATTTGGGCCCAACTAGTTTCTCATCAGGCTTAATCCAGATGTATTTCCCTAGCTCTATTGGGCCTAGTGCCTTTGTACTTGGACTCGAAGCTTTATACAGCCCGCTTCAGAAGATTTTCCTGGATAAAATATCAAACTGGTTTTCAACTATTTCCACTCCATTCTCTAATTTCTACACTGGAGAGTGAAGAAACAGTGTGAGCGAAAGACGCAACAAGGCGACACGTATAACACCCCCCCCCCCGGGGGGCCATTTCTCATCATCATCGAGCTCACCTAAAAAATTTCGAAAAAAATATGGATCAGGTCCTCCCGATTGCTCTTATCTCGGTCCTTCTCGGTACTGCAATTGCTCTTATCTTCTTTAAAAACTACTTTCTCAAAAGAAAATCCGAAATTGGATCCATCGCGAAACCCGAAATCCATCCGGATCCTCTTAGAAAACCTCCTAAACCTACTCATCAATCCAAAAAGTCTCACTCTCATGCCTCTTCTGATAAGGTAAAGTAAATGATGAATTTGAATTTGACATTCTTATTTTTCGAGTTTTTACTGTCTTGATTGCGAAATGTGCAGGATCATAACAAGAAACATCATCCGTTGGATTTGAATACTTTGAAAGGTCACGGTGATTCAGTTACGGGCCTGTGTTTCTCTTATGATGGACGCAGTTTGGCTACCGGTAAGTAAATGTGCGATATTGTTAGATATTTATGGATGATCAATTTTAGAAATTTTTACTGAGTCGGCTGATTATGTCCTTTTTATTTATTATTTTGTGAAAAAAAACAGCTTGTGCAGATGGAGTGGTGAGGGTGTTCAAGTTAGATGATGCTTCGAGTAAAAGTTTCAAGTACGAACCTGAAGCTTTTCTTTTTCAGATTATGTAATCAGTCTTTAAATTGGTGATGCTAGGTTTTTTTTTTTTTTTTAGTGCTGATAGTTTATTTGTAGGTTTTTGAGAATTAATGTGCCGGCTGGAGGTCACCCGGTTGCAGTGGCGTTTTCTGATGACGCGTCATCTGTCGTGTTGGCGTCGCACACACTGTCTGGTTCGTCCTTATATATGTGGGGAGAGGAAAAGGTCAAAGATTCTAATGACTCTAAGCAGCAACCAAAGCTTCCGCTCCCAGAAATCAAATGGGAACATCACAAAATTCATGAGAAAAAGGTGGTTTTGACCCTGGTTGGAACTGCTTCAACTTATGGCAATGGCGACGGAAGTACAATTGTGGCCTCTTGTTCGGAAGGTATGTGCTGATCTTTTTCCTGGGTTAGATATCGTATCCTATGTGTTCTAATAATATTTAAATGGGCATGGATGGGTTGATGATATAAATGTTCTGGCTTACTATTGGAATGGTATGAATACTGGGATCCATATGTTTGCTAACCTTGTTAGACTAGGAAATGATGCCTAAAATTTGGACAAGGGCTGCAAACTAAGTGATTATAGAATAGGTATGGTTTTTAAGCATGTCTCAGATGTGGAGTCTTTGCATATGAGACTGGATGGTTAGATAAAATTTAATGGTCAGGAAAAGACACAATTATCAGATATTTGACTTTAATGGTTTCTGACTTTGTTTTGGATTTGTAATGTTTGGAACAAATTTTATTCTTTTGCCTTACACATTGAAAACTGTTCCATCCATCCATAATTTAACCTTAATTGTCCATCACTTGCATATCACATGGTTTCAGAAATGACACTCCATGATTTTATCATGAATGTAACCAACACTTTCCAAAACTGTGGATTTCTGTCTGATTAGCTGCCTTTAAAATATATTAATTAAGGACACCGGACAGTGCTGACATCTGTGCATGGGTGTGGATTCTGGTGACCAAGCCACTACTAAGACAACATGATATTGTGATTTTTTTTAATTACATGATAGCCACCGGAAATCATCATTACTCTTAAGGAATAACCTGTTGAATTTGTGATTTTAAATTATCAAACTGATATTACCTGGAGCAGAAAAACCCAACCTCTTCCATTCATACTTCTGTTGTAATTGTTTTTCTTTCTTGGGTTTCAGAAAGCAATGCTGATTGTGTATTTTCTATGCTACTTTCCAGGTACTGATATCAAAATTTGGCATGGAAAGACAGGAAAGAATTTGGGGACTGTCGATACAAATCAATTGAAAAACACAATGGCTGCTATATCACCAAATGGACGTTTCATTGCTGCTGCAGCTTTTACTGCAGATGTGAAGGTGAATATCTCTGATTACTGGCAAAAGCATTTTGTTTGGACTCTGTCAGATATACCCCTAGTTTGTGCAAAACAAAAGAAACTCATTCACACAATGCACCATATGATGTGACTCTTGATAAAGTGGATGGTGTTGAAGATTCTCAGGCATAGAATCTAACATCCCCTGTGACACTCATGGTACTTTCCAAAAACAATTTAGTTAACTCATTTGTGCGCAGTCAGTTGAGTTCATTTTTATTGCTGCAAAGTATATATATTTTTTTTTATAACCTTAAGAAGCTATTAGTTTAGGCTTGTTTACAAGTTTGCTTATGAGTCAATATATCAGGTCACATCAAGAGATTTATCTTCCCTCTAATGAATTAAAACAACATTGTTATTGGTCACCACATATGGATCAAGTCTATTATCTTCATTTGCAACTGCTATACAAAAGTTATTTTGAGAGGCCTGGATCATAATAGCAAGCTTTAAATTTAATATTCTGGTAGCATTTGAATATTGAATTGCTATGGTGGTTTTAAATTTCTTTGTCAGGTATGGGAGATTGTGTATTCAAAGGATGGTTCTGTCAAGGAGGTTCCAAAAGTCATGCAACTTAAAGGGCACAGGGTATGTACTCTACTCAATATTGACATCTGTTATTTCATCCACATCTCGTTCAAGCTTTGCTGTCTTTGTCTATCTTTTTTCCCTGTGCTCCAAATTCCCTCATTCTTTATTTTGTTTGTGAGCTTCATGGATATGTCTGTAATATTTCTCTAGTCAATGATTGGATTAATGCTGAATTTTTTGAAGTGGATGTGCATTGAGTAGTAAAAATATGTTAGTAACAGTGATTAAATTATTGTCTGATATGATGCCATAAATGTTTATCCTTGTAGATATATTCAATCTGTCTCTGGTTGTTGATATCGATTCTCGTCTAAATGGAATGATCTCTTTTATCATATTTTAGCCTTATCATTTGAACTATATTGCACTTCTGGAGTTGTTGTTATTTTGTTTCTCACCTCAGAATATGCTCATATATAGCTTGGATATGCTACTGTTTCTCATCTCAAGTTAAATTTGATTTTCAGAGTGCAGTAACATGGTTATGCTTCACTCCAGACTCGGAGCAAATCATCACAGCCTCCAAAGATGGTTCAATAAGAATATGGAACATCAATGGTATGCCCTTTAATAAATATTTCTCTCTATGCTTGAATTATGGAACATCAATGGTATGTCCTTTAATAGATATTTCTCTATGTGCTTGAATTAGGACTACCTTAGAAAAGTTGAAAAAATAGGGCAGTGCAATTATTAGTATAGGAGGGTAAGGGCTTCTCAATTTTTGGATTTAATGTCCAGAATTGAGACAAGGCATGATTTCCAGGGAATGATTGGAAACCAAAGAGCATTATGAACTAGCATTTCAGGCTGAGCATACATTATCTTTAGATGTCATGTCAGTTTTATCTAAAATAGCACCCCATTGTGCAGAATCTATAGAACGACTAATCTCTGAACACCATTCCAGTTTTGTCAACAACAAGAATTGCTTCCCGCTTCAATATTTTATTGAAGTTCTTGTAAAGTATCTAAGCTAATATTTACCCCCTCTATATCAAGCATTCAACATGTATATCATCCATTATCTTACAGTCCAAACTGGCACCACGATGACTGGAATGTGTTTGTTGGGTTGTTTTCATCTGTGGATCAAGAGAAGTTCACCTCTATGCTGAATGTCATGCCTTTAAGCATGCTCCTTTTGTCATGGTCTGCAAGTATGAAAATTGATCCTTGGGCGATCTAGTAGATGATTTCAATCTACAGATCATCTGTCCTTTTCATGCTCTAGCAGGATTTTTGCTCTTCTTGTTGCTGTGAATATACCAAAAGGTTTTATAGTATTCTTGAATACATTGAGGTTCATGACTACGTTGCAACTTTTTAAAAAGTAAAATCTGTGGTGTCATGGACTGTTTCTCTGTAGCTGCCTCTAAAGAAAACGAAAATGGGAGACTGGTATCATGCTATGAGAACATAACGCATGTCTAATTTTTTGAGTTCTGGAATAGATTTGTGGGTTTCTAATTTTTCACTTTGACATACATTTTGCAATGTATTTGTGTGGCTTTTTTGTGTTGGTTATTATATGATTAAGATCATACTGAGGAGTTCTCTTTTATTTCCTTCAAGTTCGTTATCATCTTGATGAGGATCCAAAGACTTTAAAGGTGTTTCCGATTCCACTTCATGATTCAAATGGTGGAACTTTGCATTATGATCGTCTCAGTTTATCCCCTGATGGAAGGATATTGGTTGCAACCCATGGTTCGATGCTGCAGTGGTTATGTGTTGAAACTGGAAAGGTTTTGGACACAGCTGACAGAGCTCATGATGGTATGCTTTTGGTTCCATTTCTGTGACTTTATTTTAGTATGTTTTTCTGCAGAGTGGTTGAAAATGTAAGAACATCATGAAAATTTAAGAATATCATATTCCTTTCCTAAATATATCTATTTTCTTGGCATGAGTAATCGGCAATGGATACTGTGATTGAGGGAATTGAACCCGCGCATGGTGGATTCACAATCCACTTCGGCAGATTTGTCTCCAGTGCCCAAAAATCTTGCTTTGATATGGAAATCTGATTTTATATTCTCAACAACATTTGTTTTGAGAAATTGGACAAATGAATTCATTTGAGTTAAATTGTTATTGAAGTTGTTTTTTCTCAATGTATTGCTAGTAGTTCCACTCTAATTGTTGATCATGAAAATGGTTTCATTATTATGTATTGATTTACTACTGAGGTTCCACTTTCTCGAAACTGCTGCCTACTTTTTTCAACGAGTCAGACTTGGCATGTTTTGTAGCAAATAAGCATGGGGTAATCTCTTGGTGAATATTATACTAATGCTAGTTTATCATGCAGGTGACATCACATGGATTGCTTGGGCGCCGAAGCCTATTCCAACAGGTGCTTATTAAACAAAAATGGTTTAACATTTGTGGCTTTTCTGTTAATTTTTTCATTACCTTATGCTATGTATATCTTTTTGTTTTTTTTTTTGCTTTTCTTTATGGGAGTATCTCCAGGAAGGAATAAGAAAGGTTTGAGAGTTAGGAAATAGTTCCAATGATTCCTTGACCACCATGATTTATAACCACTTGTTGTTCTCCAGGTGATGGACAAACGTCCATTTTGGCCACAGCCAGTGTTGACAAGAAAGTGAAGTTATGGGCAGCTCCACCACTCCGATCAGCATAATGGATTCCACTGATAGATATAAAGCATATACAGGGAGTTCTTGACCTGACGTTCTCATTGATTAGCCATAGCCTCCTGAGTTGCAGTATAATCCGCTCAGGTTCATTTGCACCAATCACTTCAAAGAGAGTCGAATAGAGCAAACCTTCCAGCTGAGTGGCTGGACGCGGCACACAGGACAAGTATGAAATTTTAAATTGAGAAAAACTAATCGATGTATGGCTAAGGTTGCCTGATCTGACTGAAAAGTTTTGGTGACCAA
>Ga0307515_10012966_pt1 | contig 15620 bp, 21 predicted proteins | sample 17_EM_MG_FD_194513 | JGI IMG/M metagenome (GOLD analysis project Ga0307515, IMG submission 194513) | Populus trichocarpa ectomycorrhiza microbial communities from riparian zone in the Pacific Northwest, United States - 17_EM | ecosystem: Host-associated > Plants > Roots > Unclassified | place... | reverse complement strand
GGACTCCATGAGTACGTGTTATGGCTCCTGTTGATCTACGGCTTGCTCACTGGGTACTTGGCAGTGATTTGCAGGAAGTGGTCCGAGAGTGCGAAGGGAAATACTTGAGGAAACGGGGCCTATTGAAGGAAGTCCAAAAGATGCTAAGCGATGGCGACGTGGACCGGCACCTAACGCGGATTCACCAAAAACTACAGAATGCGTACTCCAAATGGATGGTACGTGTTGTTACCTTCATGGCGGTTCGGTTGGCTGAAGCTTTGACGACAAGATTGAGCTTGAATTGCGGACAAATGCGCAAGTTGGAGCACTGGGGGCTCGTTTTCAGGCGTTGGAAGACAAAATAGACGCTAAGCTCTTGCCGGTGCAGACTGGAATTCGACGACTGTTGGATCGTGGCAAGAAAGGCAAATCATCGAGGAAGACAACACGTAGGTCTCAGGGAATGCGTCCCAAAAAAGTCGCATTGTCGGGCGCCGAAGCCACTCGAAAGCGTGGAGATATTGCGGTATGAACGACTTTTCGAGATTTCGTTAACCCACTGACAAGGTTCATAGATGCAAGGCATAATAGCGCAATCATCTCATTTAGAAAACTATTTTGATGACTATGTGAATGTGCATTATAGTTCGCCCCCCCTTTTTTTTTTTTAATTAGTGAGGTCTCTTTGTGTCTAGACCGGCCGATAACCCCGGATGGTCAGTCAGTGACAGGCGGCGGTGACCACCTGTCTCACTGGCTTTTGTATCCATGGCTCCTTAATCCCTAGCTTCCTCTGTCTTCCAACTCCTGAATTCAGGTAATGTTGTCTCCTATGCCTTTTCCTCTGATTACTTGCCATTGTATGGTGAGGCGACCAAATAGAACAATACATCACAAAGTTCAACTGTCATATTACAAACTACCATTATAGGCCCCGTCAATACTCGAAACTTTACAAGCAGCGATGCGGCGCCCGTGCTGTCGTGCTGTCACCCACGCCGCACCTGCCCCGCCGAATTGAATGTCGATCGATAAGACTCTGCCACCTTCAACATGTACGGATTCTCGGCTTTGAAGAGTCCTTCGCTACTGTCGCCAGAAGCGTCCATAGTCGGATTCGGCTGCGTCCTGCTTCACGCGTGCTCGGTAGCCGCGGTCGGAGCGCCATCCATCGGCCAACACCGAAGTCACCATGGTGATGAAAAGTAACGAGACAGCCAGCCAGCCGTAGGGGGGTGGCAGCAGGTAGCCAAACAACCAAACACCGCTTTGTCGTCGTCCACGACCCAACGCGTCTTCATGGACCTTTCTTTGCACCAATGCTCCCATAGAATCTGCATCTCCCTTCTCCCCGCATGCGTACGCTAAGAAACCAAAAAAACCAAGTCCGCTTTGAGGATGCTGTAGATGCTTGGGTTCGAGTTGCCCTGGGAAGGAAGTGACGGTTGGCTGATGGTTTGTGCATAGGTTACCCCAGGTACACGACTACTTGACGCCCAAAGTCAAGCTCAGAGTGAGTATTAATATTGGCCGTCCTCGCTTGCTATTCCGCGTTTGCTATTCCGGAAGCTGGCAACTTACCAAGCTCGTCTGTCCGTACAGGTGTCAGACCATTCATACGTGTGTGGTAATACTCGCTTCAGGACAGGACGCCACTCGCACGTCTTTTACAATGAGGTCGCACCGGCGCGCCGTTCATCCACAACTGCATCGTCATCAGGTCATTCGTCTGTCGACCTCTTGAGCCCCTGGATAGGAAGTCTTTGTGAACTATATCAAACTCCACCCAAGCCACTCGGGCAAGTTCGGATTTCAGGTTTCTCGCGGAAACTCCAACAAGTGGCATTTTCATGCGAAGAGCTTATTGTTTTCAAATCATACCTCTCCAGCATCCGAATTGCTTTTCATCTTCTGTCCCTGACCTATTCGCTCACATCTGACCCTATAGCCACATCTCCCGGTACCCCGAGCTCTACATGCCAGGCGGCTGCGTAGAAGGCGTACCAACGTCACAATATACACCCAGAACTGGCAAATCCGAGCTGTGTGTAATCACCACATGTGACCTCAGGCCTGGGACTACGATCGTGAACCTCATGGGCTCATGGCCGACCTGGCGGACGAGCAGGATGAAGCACTCAAGAATACTGGACGTGCCAAAGGCGGAATAGGAAAGGGCCTTAGTGTAGTCTACTTAGCATATCGCCGCAGGAGAGGAAATCTCGGCGAAGACTACTGTGCGTTTTTCTTCTTCTACTTTCTCACTCGTTTCCCTGACCAAGGTTTGAATAGTCGGCCGTAACAACGACAATAAAACCGAGGCGGAGGGAACGACGTCTGCTACTTCCGAAGACGAGCGACCTTATCCCAGACCTTATCCCAGTGTCATACCTTCGCGGAGTGGAAAAGGAAGTGAAGTACCAGAGGATGCAACGCCTACGCCGACGGAGGGACGACACACACGGTCTACTTCGCTGGTGAACACCAGCTCGAGCCTTTCTCCTCAGGGGCCGTGAAGGGAAAGACCAAGGGGCTAGTGCAAGAAGTCAAACAGCTCCCCACCCCATCGACCTCTGCTGTGCCCTCAGCAGCGGATAACCACATGCCTCGAATGTTGACCCACGATTCCGAGCCGGGCGCCTCCTCAGCCTGCCATCACGATGCATGCCGTGATGGACGAATCAGTTAGCGACCTCATGGAGTTGAACTCACTGCATGGCGATGTGAAGTCTCAGAGAAGGCCCGGTCGACCAAGGAGCAGAGGACGCGCACCCGTAAGCGGGCGCGTGTGGTGGTAACCGCACATGAGCAGGATCTTTAGGGAAATGAGTGCGTCGCCGCTGCCCACGATAGCGACGACGACGATGAAAGTAGCGAGGAGGCCCGGGTTTATTCTTTCCGGAAGCGACCTGGTGCGGGACGGGGAAAGGGAAGAGCACGCTTGTTGTGGTCTCTAAGAAAGGCGTTCGTTGGGCAAGACCTTCAATCGGATTTACATTTCGGGACGAGCGAAGAATCTGAGTTGTGCGTGGTACGCCTCTTCGCATCCATTTAATAGTCCGAGGACGCAGCATTGAGCCGTGTGGATCAACAGATCCAAACGCCATCTCAGTACCTATGGCGCACCATGGCCTAGTCCTGTTGACCGCATGTCGACAAGAATGCCCCAGATCGCAGTCGAGAGTCTTCTCCTGAACGAGTAAAACCACAAGTCCAAGATTCGTGAACCAAAGCTTGAACCTCTACCACTACTACCCGAACTCATCACCCTACTCTCTTGCACTGTTTGCCACTCGTCAGCTCGGAAGCGGGATCATGGTACTCGCTGAAGAAGTGTCGGATGAGGAGCACATTGAGGAATTGGAACCAAGGGCAGCGGTACCTCTTCTCGTTCGGATTTGGATTCGGACTCGGATACCGACACCAGTCTAAAAAATGAGGCACGCCATCTGGAGGCGCATATTCCTGTGCAATTCCTCATTCACCGCTGGTTTGGTTTGTGGAAACTTGGTAGCCAGTCATTCGCCAGTCAACGGCGGCTGTTGGATCGTCAAGTAGACCTCCGTCCCGACCCTTTCATTAGCCTTAGTTCTTTCGGGCGTTTCACGAGGGCACTTTCACCGTCCATTACCATACGAGACGCATACGAGGAAGGGAGAAGAGCTGCTCCGTGCCGAGCGACAAGCAAGTCTGCGGCTTCAACCAGTAAAACGCCTACAAAACCGTTGGGGCCGACTCGGAACCCTGCTTCAGAGCCTGTTCCACTCATCAGGACTCGAAGACTCGCAAAGCTGGTGCGACGTATACCAACTCCCCTCGGGGTCTTGTCCATCTTGCTGATCATAAGCGGAACCTCCGCAACCATCGAACCCGGAGCTTACGAGAGGCAGCCGAGGAAGATCTGGATGAGCTCCGATTTGCTACAATTCGGCCTTTGAGGTTTCCCGAGCCGGTGGCGGCCATCCAGCGGGCAAATGGAAGAACCTTGGCCGAAGGTCAACACAGACAGGCTGTTATCTCGACCAATCAGGACCGAGGAGATGTCAATGTCAGATGGTGGAGTAGACGAACGATGGAAGTTGGAGGAGAGCCAACAGAGCCCAGTTTCCTCTTCCGACTCGCGGGGTCTCCGACGACTTTGGGGCTGCAGAACCAACCTGAAAGAAGACCGTTGGAGGTACCGATATTTGGTGTGCGTTCTCCTCAAAGCACCGGACTAGCCATTTCTGCCTCTACCGAAGTGCTGCAGCCGGTGGCTTCCCTGTCGCGCACAAGGCGACCGCCAGAATGAAAGGGAGAGAGATACGTGCATAAGCTTCGTCTTATACCCCCACCTGTGTGTGTGCTCAAGTGTGTACATTATTATACTTCGCTCGCGGATGATACCCAAAAGTAACTTTATGGCCCCTCCCCGCTTTCCTCTTTCTTTGGTTAGGAAAATCTCGTACCCACTTCGCCGTATACCGAGCAGCCTGTGTTTTTGGCCAGAGCTCGAGAGCCTACTCCCTTTGAGCTGAAAGCCTTTGATTTGAGTTCGCCACCGCTCGGCTTCGTGGGTAGTATTCTATATACTCTGTTTGTGACTACCATTGATTGGCTCCATAGGTGTCAAGGGCCCTTCGGACCACGTTCCTTCTTCCGAGTCGAAGACGAACTTGGGAAATTAATCGTCGAGCTCGCCCTACAAGAACAACCAAGCGCTCCCTCCCTTCTCTCCCTTCCGTGCCATCCTCCATCCTCGAGTCTGTTCAACACCTCCGCTGGGGCACTACGTTGACCATTACTGGATCGCCTCACACACAACCATGTTTAAGGCAGTAAACGCTGGCCCGCCTTCTCGCTCACCATCATTGCACTGCTGTCCAATCGTACTCCCGGATTCTGAGATTCTGGAAACACAATGACTACCTGCGCATGGCGCTACGTGTGTGCGATGTTTTGCTCTGTATGCCTTGTTATAGTAGCTTGTTCTCATATAATTATATACATTCACACCGACGATATAATAGTCGGTACTTGTATTCTTACCTCTCCGGTACGGAGGCAGTCAGACGACAGACCGGCGGTGCGCAATCTTAAGCGGTTACCTCTGGCCATACCACGGTGATTGGAGATTGGTAACGAAGGTATTGAGTTATGGAGGTAGTGGTTATCGCAGATGTGGCGCAGACGTGCGTCTCCGTATAGTAGCAAACGCATGCGATTGAGTGAATATATTCAAAATCAAGGTATTCGAAGATATGATCAATGATAGCTGTGTGAGCATTTGCCCGGCTGTGGTACGGCTTGATCGAAGTCTTTGTGTTCGCATGCCTCCAAGGATTCACGAATGGACACTGTCGGCTTACACCCCATGTTGTATAGATCCAGTGATGTACACTTGTTAGTACGGTGTCGTCTCTGGCTGAACGTACATTCGTAAACACGTACGATTAGAATGTTTGGTGCGGTACCAATGCCATGAGTGGCTCCAATGCAGTGTCTCTTGACACTCTCATTGATATCGACGGGTTTGGCCGATCCAAGAGGTCCGTCTGGAGTCCAACACAATGAGGCAGTGCAAATGGAATGCAAGGATTGGAACAGTCGATTCCAGTCCATCCGGATATCAGCCCTCCGAGGGTGTCGAATGTATATTTCCCAATTGCAACAGTACTCCTTTCTCAAAATCAATATGAGAGCCTGCAATAGCGCACGCTTACGAATAACTCGACACATGGTCCCCATTTACGATGTACTTTATCTTGTCTTGGTCGCACTCGCACTCGCGCAACCCTTTCCAGTGTCCAAGAGCAATGTAGAATCCCGGGCACGTGTTGGAGGGCCCACTTCCGGAATACATTTCAGGGGGTGTGCACTGGACCACCGGTGGACGGGCTTTCGGGTCTCTACCTCAGTCTGGGCATATCGGGGACGCCCCCGTTGTTGTGGTAACGATGAGGTCCCGGAATGCCGAACACACAACTCTTGTGGACTCAGCCTGGTTCACGTTCCCCTCAACTTGTCTCCTACCTACCTCAACCCCCAGCGAACATGAGCGGATTCGAAGTAGCAGGGATTGTGCTAGCAATCCTAAGCACTGTAGACCTCATCAATCGAACTGTTCTTGCAATAAATGATGTATGTTGCTGTCTGGCTTCTACGCAGAGCTGATACTGAAGAGCGAGTTCAGGCAAAGAATGTTCCTAAGGGTGTCCTCGAGCTTTTGGGAGCCATTCGGGCGGACGTAGAGAGGTTATCCGAGCTTTCCAAAGAGCATAGGGACATCTTTGCAGATCCGAGTTGGAGAGACCCCGTCCAAGGACTCCATGAGTACGTGTTATGGCTCTCGTTGATCTACGGCCTCCTGACTGGGTATTTTGGCAGTGATTTGCAGGAAGTACTTCGAGAGTGCGAAAGGAAATACTTGAAAAAACGGGGCCTATTGAAGAAAGTCAACAAATTGCTAAGCGACGGCGACATGGACCGGCACCTAACGCGGATTCACCAAAAATTACAGAAGGCGTACTCCAAATGGATGGTACGTGTTGTTACCTGAATAGCGGTTCAGTTGGCTGAAGCTTTGACGACAAGATTGAACTTGAATTGCGGACAAATGAGCAAGTTGGAGCACTGGGGGCTCGTTTTCAGGCGTTGGAAGACAAAATAGACGCCAAGCTCTTGCCGGTGCAGAGTGGAATTCGACGACTGTTGGATCGTGGCAAGAGAGGCAAATCATCGAAGAAGACGACACGTAGGTCTCAGGGAATGCGTCCCAAAAAAGTCGCATTGTCGGGCGCCTCAGCCACTCGAAAGCGTGGAGATGTTGCGGTATGAACGATTTTTCGAGATTTCGTTAACCCGCTGACAAGGTTCATAGATGGAAGGCATAACAGCGGAATCGTCTCATTTAGAAAACCATTTTTATGACTATATGAATACTCGCCCCCTTTTTTTTTTTAGTGTGAAGCCTCCCTTATGTAGACCGGAGAGACCTGCTCGTGTTCTTCGCGTTTCTAGGACGAGCCGTGAGGCAGCTCAGTCTCTTTGACAGGTCTCCTTCATCCCTTGCTTCCTCGGCCCTCTTCTCATGAGGAGTTGACTCCTCATGTTGTCTCCCCTATGCCCTGCCTCGCCTCTGATTGCTTGCCTTTGTATGGTGAGGTGACTAAATAGAACAACCGCAATAAGTGCCTCAATACGTGAGGAGATTGTGCTGTCGTGCTGTCATATCTCAACTAGCCACACCGCACCTGCACCGCCGAATTGAACGTAGATCGACTCCTAACCGTAGGGACTAAATTTTACAAAGTAGCAATGCGGCGCCCATGCTGTCGTGCTGTCCACGGATTCTCGGCTTTGATGCTACCGTCGCCAGAAAATTCGCCACAACCCGCGGCCGCGGTCGGAGTGCCATCGGTCGGCCAACACCGAGGGCACCATTGGCCAGCCGTAGTCGGCGGTGAGGCGGGGCGGACGGACGTTCAAGTAACCAAATAACCAAACACCGCTTTGTCATTGTTCATGACCCAACGCATCTTCATTTGCCCTTCTTTGCACCAATGCTCCCATAATAGGTCTCACTTCCTTCCCCTGCATGCGCACGCTTGGAAACTAAAAAAGCAAGTCCGCTTTGAAAAGGCTGTAGATCCTTCATTCGGTGGGTTCGAGTTGCTCTGGGAAGCAAGTGACAGTTGGCAGATAGTTTGTGCATAAGTCACCCCAAGTACACGACTACTTGACGCCCAAAAGTCAAGCTCAGAGTGAGTATTGGCCCGTCCGAGCTTACTTGCTATTTCGCGCTTGCTATCCCGGATGCCGGCCACTGCCTCGAGCTTGTCTGTCCGTACAGGTCTCAGACCGTTCATACGTGTGTGGTAATACTCGCTCCAGGACACCACACCACTCGCACGGCTCTTGCAATCACGACTGCGTTGTCATCAGGTCATTCGTCTGTCGACCTCTTAAGCCCCCGGTGGGAAGCCTTTGTGAACTATATCGATCAAACTCCACCCAAGCCACCAAGGCAAGTTGGGATTTCAGGTTTTCTCGCGGAAACTCCAACCAGTGGCACTTGAATGCGAAGAGCTTATTGTTTTCAAATCATAGCTCTCCAGCATCCGGATTGCTTTTCATCGTCTGTCCCTCACCTATTCGCTCACATCTGACCCTATAGCTACATCTCCCAATACCTCGAACTCTACATGCCAGGCGGCTGTGTAGAAGTCGCACCAACGTCACAATATACATCCCGAACTGGCAAATCCGAGCTGTGTGTAATTACAACGCGTGACCTCAAGCCTGGGACTACTATCATGAACCTGAAGGGCTCGTGGCTGCGCTAACGGACGAGCCGGATGAAGCACTCAGGAATACTGGACGTGTCAAAGGCGGAATAGGTAACGACTTTAGTGTAGTCTACTCAGCATGTCGCCGTAGGAGAGGAAATCTTGGTGAAGACTGCTGTGCGTTTTTGCTTCTTCTACTTTTTCCACGTAGTTGGCCGTAACAACGACAATAAACCTGAGACGGATGGAATGACGTCTGCCGCTTCCGAAAGCGAGCGACCCCGCCCAAGGAATGTCGCGGATTGGGAAACCGCGGCAAAAACCGCACTTGAAGCAAATGACCCAATGTGAAACGGGTTGGGGAAGGCAGGGTCCGGTTGCCAGTTGGAAATCATATCGATTGAGGCTGGATAACAAAGTGGGCACTGAATCTTTTCGCGGAGGGGCTGAATAAAAAATATATACATAAATTCGGAAAAAATTCATGAAACATTAAAGACCATTCTCCTTCTCCACGAACATATATCCCATTACATTTCTTGGCAATGGTTGCCGTCGGCGGTCCTTCTCATTTGTCTTGGGGCAAGTGCGGCGGTTTATATTCTTGAGATTGTCATTGACCCATTTGAAGGCAGGCTTGAACTGTTCTTCAGTGTTGTCCAGCCATTGTAATGAACCTTGAACCGCTTGGGAGACAACAAGCTCGCGTGCCTGGTCAAGTGTTGAAAGAATGGTCGCTATGCGTTCTTGGCGTGAGGGGGGCTGTTGGGATATCAGATGGATTAAGTGCAATCAGTGGAGAGGCCTCACCTCTGAGAAGCCACTCAAACTGCTCTGTCGAAGGATACCATCAACACCAGTGTGCTGTGACCGGGAGGGTGAAGTGAATCTAACAGATGATCAGAGTATACACAATCAGGAACAGAGTCTAACATACAGGGGAGTTGGGACAACAGGAGTATCGGGGCCATCGTTCCCACCTTGCATCCTTGTGAGCCATGAATGGTTCCCCAGTACCTCAGGTTCTGGCGCCCGGGCTCGATCCTCAGGTGGAAGGAGTGCGCGTATGTCATAGAAGGGTGGGATGTGGCGTCGGACGATGGTGGTCCACCAATTGGCATCAGGGCAAGGGAGTTTTTGGACAAGGTGCTTGCAGAGGAGATACGAGTTCCCTTGATCTCCCGCTTATGAAGTGTGAGCCAGGCCTTCTTGATTGGCCCTTGCTCACCATTCAAGAATGATGCCCGGCCCTTTCGGGGATCGTCAAGGATTCTGTTCAGCTTGATTCTGTACGGTGGTAGTGCTTGTGTGACTAGAGCATAGGTGGCGAAGTCAACACGAGGACGATTGTATAGATAGAGCACCAAGCGCTTGAAGTTGCGCCACATTGCTTCAACCACCATAGTTGTACGCTTGCGTGGGATAGCATATGGGTATGCAGACCGTGCCCACAGCCTCCATTTGTTTGGTGAATACCAGTTCACCCAGAGGTATGCCCAGACCTCGCGTAGCTGGTTGTTCTTGCAATGTAGGTATGCTTCATAGACTGCATCGCGGTGTATTTGCTGTGATGACCGTGGCTGACCATGTCGTTCTGGGAGGAAGGGGTGCTGACAGAAATGTTTTGCAAGCAGTCAAATAATGGATAAGCGGTGAAGAAGTGGGCAGAACTCATACTGAGACCTATTTTGCGGTGTACATTTGTCCTTGGTGGTCTTGCGGGGTTCAGCTGCCTTGCCCTCCATGTTCTTCGCAATCGACATTTTGCGGCGTTTACATCTGCCTCGAATCTTGTTTGGAACATAGTCCAAATCACTCCCATCACTCTCACTTCCACTCTCACTCCCAGCACCATAGCCCTCGCCCTCATCCTCATCCTCATCGTCTGTCTCCTCATCCTGGTCCATTGCCAACTGTGTGGCCTGCTTCATGACGTCAAACTCATCACTGGTGAGTTCGTCCTCACCTTCACTGTCCCAGAGAGGTTCAGGAGGCAGCAACATAGTGTCGTCCTCGTATTCCTGAAGTGTTCCCGCTTCCTGTCTGCGGATTGCCTGTCCGAGCCCATCTTCAGCATCACTCCTGTCGTCGTCTTCAGGACCTGCTTCTCCTGCTCTTTCTGCTAGGACCCCTGTCCGCATTTCCTTTTCCTGGGTTGAGTTCCCAGGCAATAGTGGACTTTTGCTCATAGTAACACCAATCCGCTTGTCTCCAAGTGATAGCTTCACCTTGAGGGCTGGAGTATACACAGGAGGGCGGCCTTGGACAAAGAGGCGGACTGCCCGGAGGGGTTTTTTGGGTGGTGATAGGGCTGCCACCTTCAAGCAATGTAAGTAATATGTCACTCTATTGGTAGGTACATACCTGATCTGCCACACTGATCTGCCCCAAGGGTAGAAACCCTGGATCAATGAATTCAAACTGTTCGTGCGCCTCTGCAGACCAATAGAAGGCAGGGGTTCCCTGGCTACTTGCAAGCCGACGCTTAACTGCTCGTATTAGATGCCATAGGCATAGCTGGTGCTTTGCTTTTGGCCAAACATGCTGAAGGGCATTGATTTCGGATTGGTCCTTGTCAGACAGGGTGAACTCAGGGCTGATTCCACAAGCCTTGAGGGCTAACATCCAGTTTATGAGTATGGTTTCCTTGGTGTGAGGTGGTGCTTCAGGATCGGTGACAACAAATAGATAGGAAAGGGGTAATCCCTCGCCGAGCATATCAGCAAGACCAGCAAACAACTCCATGTTGCTTTTATTCGTATTGACTATGGATGCATATTAGTATTGTGTAATTCAAGCATGATCTACTCACAGGTCGAGTCCACTAAGAAAGAATCAGTGTGGTGCGCCCATGCATCCACGAAATCTTTCACAACAAATGCAAAAGCATGAGAACCAGGTACAGGATCCATCTCCACCATCGCAATATCCTCCTGCACACCAAATCTCTGGCACCATTCACGTGCTGATTCAATGGGATCTGCAGCGCACTTCCAGACATGGCTCCCTTCACGAGCCCAAAGGTATTGAACTGCCCTCTGTGAGAAGGCAATGCCCTTCCCACCCCTGGTCTTCTGAAGGATATTTCGATAGATCTTGACAGCCCATTCAGCCATTCAATTATTGAAAGCCTCATACAAAAAGCAGTACGCACCTTCATTGGACCAATATTGTGGTTATCCATAATGTACTCGCGCCACTCTTCAGGTATGCTAATATCTTTATAGCGTGCATGGTCCAGTGGATGGTTCAAGACACAGTCGAAGAATGCATCATGTAGAGTGATATAGAGGTATCCGTGGCAAGGGAAACGAGCCATTCGACGTACATCCCTGCCCTGATCAGGCTGGGTCTTTGGCTTCTTGATTTGGTGTTCGTACTGGCTGTAGTTTGGCAGCACTCAAAGACCTGTTGGACATTCCCATTCTTCCTCGGAGGTTGCTTAGTCCGGAATCTGTTTGAGTAATAGCCATAGGTTAGCAGGAACACCTGAATTCTCAAGTGGAAATGGACGAACATGAACCTGAATCCAGTAGCCTCCCATATACGCCCTACAGCTGCTTTGGTCACCTCATCATTATCTCCAGTCAGTTCCTGTGTTGAAACACACGCCCGAAAACGGAGATCCCCCCTCTGAGCATGTTTGGTGAGCGTGGTGGTGAATTGCTCAAAAGACAGGACTGGGGCTTCCGTGGGCGGATCAGGGTCTTCATTGACACGCTTTCGCTCTGAGTTTCGGCGGTTTTGTTGATTTCTAGTAGTACATTCGGTGCACCTGGAGGTTGGCTCTCCTTTTCGGCCATAGGGCTATCCATTTTACGTAGATTGAATTGTTCTTTGGGTTTATCTTTATGGCAATCATGACAAGAATAGAGGGGTTGGTGTTCCATGGCCAAGGAAAGATGATTTTGCGCTTTGGTTGGGCAAGTTTGAATGTACAAATAAAAATCATTCAACAAACAGGACTCCCAGCCTCAAATCGTATGATTCCCAACTGGCAACCGGATCTGTCAACCGGACCTGTCAATCTGCCAATCCCAACCGTTTCACATTGGGTCATTAACCTGAGGTAAAAACTGCGGCAGTGCGGTTCGAGACCGTAACCGCAAGGGCAAACCGTCACTCATAAATTTAAAGTATAAAATGTATGTAATGTAAATTTTTTAGTAGGAAGACTCCTATGTGAATATTACACCCGCTATGGCCACGGTCATGATTTATTTGCACTTGGCCTCCACCTTGACCTTGGGGTATCCACTCCGACAAAGTAATCGATTCATTTACAATGTCCGACCCTTTTATGCATTGAATTTCGCCATGCAAACAGGCTTGCACCTTGCACCAGTTCTGATGTGGTGCGTCCAGGCAAGCCACGCACTGTGGTGTTGGGCTTTGTAGCTAACTTTTTGCTATATGGCTGCTCGTTTGACTATACAATACAACCCAAAAATAACCCCTGCCACCATCAGACTCGTTCCATGTGTGGAATCTAACTCGCACAGAGGTATCGCACAAGGAACCACCCACGCAAGGCAGCACTCACTTCCCAGGAGTGGAATACTGCCTGCACAATGTGCATCTGGCAGATCTGGCAGATCTGGCAGTCCCCGTGCCTCCAGTAAGTGTGCTGGTGCTTGGGCTGGAATTCCGTTGAGCTCCTGTGGAATCTTCGATTATGAGGGAATGGCTCCTAAGCATGTATCACATTGGTAACCACAATCTGTAGTTATAGATACATTGTGTGACAACAGAATCATAAAACTCCGGATCGCATAAAAAAGAATGTCCATGATAGAGCGGTGCGCATAGCACACAGAGGTTATATCACTTTGCCTCCCATAACTATCAAATATGGGCATGGCAGATGGATAGGATTTACCGAAAATTCCTGATATCCAACATGGAAAGGCTGCATCATATCAGATCCTGCTAACTCTGACAGTGATGAGTCAGAACCTGAGGATGTTACCACGTCCCCTTCTGTCTTTCTGAGCAGCCCATCCGTCCGGGCCATTGGCTGCAAGCACAGGCCACAACCATTCAGGGATAGATACCAAACACAATAACTTGTATTCTCTGTGTTAATTACATAGCATTAGAGCAAAAATAAAGAAAACCGTGCGGAGGTCCGCTGGCGGTTACGGTTACGTTTCGCAGGTTTTCTCCCATGGTTAACCATAACCGCACCACAACATTCCTTGGCCCTGCCCCAGTACCACACCTTTGCGCAATGGAAAAGGAAGTGAAGTACCAGAGAATTCAACGCCTTTGCCGACAGAGGGACAACACACCTGGTCTATTTCGCTGGTGAACACCAGCTTGAACCTTTCTCCTCAGAATCCGTGAAAGGAAAGACCAAGGAGCTAGTGCAAGAAGTAAAACAGCTCCCCACCCCATCGACCTCTGCTGCGCCCTCAGCACTGGTCAACCACATGCCTTGAATGTTGTGCCATGATTCTGAGCTGGCGCCTCTTCAGCCTGCCATTATGATGCATGTCATGGTGGATGGCTCAGTTGGTGACCTCATGGAGCTGATCTCACTGCAAGGCGACATGAAGGCCCAGAGGAGGCCTGGTTGACCAAGGGGCAGAGGACATGCACGAAGGAGGGCGCATGCCAGTAGGTGGGCATGTGCGATTACCACCACACATGAGTGGGATTGTTAGGGTAACTAGCGCGTTGCCGCCACCAATGATAATGATGACAGCGATGAAAGTGGTGAGGTGTGGGTTTATCCTTTCCGGAAGTGACCTGGTGCGGGACAGGGGAAGGGAAGAGCATGCTTGTTGTGGTCTTAAAAAATGCGTTCGATTGTGTAAGACCTGCAATCGGATTGAGGTTTCAGGACAAGCTAGGAATCCGGGTCATGTGTGGTATGCCTCTTTTCACCCCTGTAATAGTCCAAGGACCTAGCATTGAGCTGTGTGGATGAACAGATGTAAATGCCATCTTAGTACCTATGGCGCACCATGCGAGTTGTGTTGGACCGCATGTCCCTCATTGAACCACAGTTTTTGAATGCGGATAGTACTCTCGAAGAGTCGCTAGGCTGGAGGTATATTTCCATATTTGAGAGGTGGTACATCATGGGGAGATGAGACCACAAGGGCATTACATTTCATAGTTCAACTGTAATGAAAGTAACGTCTGATAGTCTGAGTCTAAACCTGGGGACTCTTCTTTCAGTCCCACGGATATACGAAATCTAGTGCAGACTAGTTACGTATACATGTGTCTGATAGTATAGAGTAAGAGCCTGGCACTGGCTGGCAGTGTTGGGTGAATAGAGTGAATAGGGTGAAGGGAATCTGAGACTAGACAAATGCACAAGGTATTCTTTAGGTTCTAGACCTCAGATGTAACTCAGAATACAGTATAAGAGATGTAATGTAGTGTATAGTGTGGAAACAGAGCAGTGTGCATGGGTGACAATGATGTCTTTAGTACCAGTTGTTTATCCTGGACCTATTGTCCCTTGCACTCCATATCTCTTATTAGATAGGATTGCTAGTGGGCTCTTAAGGTGCTATGGATAAATGAGTGTGTGGTAAAAAGTGATATTCCAAAAGCCTGCTCCGGAGGCCCTTTATATAAGAGTGTGCTCTGCAGCGAGATATGTGTCTACATACAGTGACTCCAAAAACTGGTTCACATTTGGCAATTTTTTCCTTGCAAGGCCAATTGTGGCTCAGATAACAAAGCTAAACTTGTGACATTTTTTTGTAACAAAGCAAAGTATTGTGGCCCTGTTTGTACCAAATATCAAAACATTAGCTTCATGTATTGATTTAATACAGCATTTACAATGACAACCACTCAATGAACCAGTTTTTGTGCTCTCCCAAATTTTTGGGTTTGTCACAGATATCACATGACTAAACCTTCAATATCATGTAAATATGTCTCAATAACATATATAGGACCCACCAGCATCATCACCCCCCTAATAAATATGTCCACTGTCTCCAAGCAAACTATCCTCACTTTGCTCCAGAATGGCTACTCCTGACATAAAGTGGCTACTCCTGACATAAAGTGGCTGCCCAAACACATGTCAGCCACTCTACAGTCAGAAGACACTGCTCTGTCATCAGTTACACCCTCCCCAGGCAGTGTGGTGGGCACCCAGCCAGGCATTCTGCTCAAGGCCAAAACCCCTTGTTCACAAAATCACATCTGGAGCAGCTCACACTGCCACTGGACTCAAGGAAACTCTGGACATGGGTGTTTGTGTCCATACTATTAAGGACCCATTGAAGCAAGAGGGGCTAGTGTCCAAAGTTAAGGTAAATAGGCCTGTTCCTTCCAAGGCTCGTCAAAGCATAGGTTAGAGTCTGCTCTGGAGCATTGGCATTGGACTCTGGATGACTG
>Ga0307515_10012965_pt1 | contig 15621 bp, 15 predicted proteins | sample 17_EM_MG_FD_194513 | JGI IMG/M metagenome (GOLD analysis project Ga0307515, IMG submission 194513) | Populus trichocarpa ectomycorrhiza microbial communities from riparian zone in the Pacific Northwest, United States - 17_EM | ecosystem: Host-associated > Plants > Roots > Unclassified | place... | reverse complement strand
CGATGCCGAAAAGTGTAAGCGGTTTTCGGACGACATCATGCTCTAACTCTTTAATGTAGAACGGGATGATTTTAGGCCGATCCGACCTAAAATCATCCCGTTCTAATGCATGTCGCCCAAAAGTGCGCAGCGGTTTTGGGACAACGACATGCATAAAAACAAGGGTTCTAAAGCGCGTCGCATGAAACCGGTCGAACGCGACGCGCTTTAGCGTCGTGAGGTTAGTCGGTCTCGATCCGGAGCCGATTTCACACAAGCAAGCCCGCGGTCTTCGCCGCCGCGACGAAGGAAGCCCGTGCTGCGCGCGGGCTGCACAGCCCGTCGAGCGCATCCAGGCAGCGCTGGAACGCCACGCGATAATCTCGCCCGCGCTTGCCCGGCCATCGTTTCAGATATTCGACGGCATCCCAGACAGTGGAAACGATCAGGCTGCTGGATGGAGAATGGACCCGGACGGGGGAGGGAAAGCGTTTTTCACTCACGTCTGCACTCGCTCATTCCTGCTACAAAACGCGGCGATAACGCGTGGGACAAAAAAATGTTCCGTGGAAATTTGCGCAGTTGCTAAAGTTCTGGCCTCCGCGCATAATGATTTCATCGTCGGGTGCAGAGGGCGGCTGGCGTTGCAAGCGTGAACGTGTTTGCCCTCGGAGGAAGTGCGGCGTGATGTTACGGTCATCAATTCATCCGCATGATTTACCGCTATTTTCGGAAGATCTCGATCTGCTTTCGCAAGTGTTGGACAAGGTCTGCGACGAACGCGGCCTCGTTAAGACGACGCCGGAAGCCGAGCGGATCGGTGCGGTCATCATCCAGCTTTACAGGCAGGGCGTGAAGGATGGCGGCAAGCTCGCCGACCTGGCTAAGACTTATCTCTGACGCTTGGAGCCTTTCCAGGAAAGGCTCTAGTTCTGCTCGATCGAGACACCGTTCTTGCCGATGCTCATTTCGATCCCCTGCGGCTTGTTTTCCTCGTGGAAGATATAGGCGCCGAGGCCGATGACGGCGACGACGAGAACGCCGATGATGATGTAGAGACCATTGCTGCGGTTCAAATGACTGTTCCCGATATGTGATAGGACAGCGGAAACGCCCATCTGGCCGATTGGTTCCGTCAGTCGTCGTTGGCAGCGTTGAGGTTTTCCGGCCGGATGCCGTCGTCGTTGGAGGTGCGCGCCCGAAGCCGGATGCCGGGGCCGCCCTCGTCCTGATTGCCGCTCGAAAGAAAGATGATGCCGTTCGCCTCGAGCGTAGCGCGCACGTCGAGCAGCGCATGCGGCTCGCCCGTCCATTCGCCAGCTTCCAGTGCCTTCACGGTCTCAGCCGGCAAGCCGCTGGCAGTGGCGAGTTCTTCGAGGCTCATTCCGATCATGGCGCGTGCGCCGCGTATCTGCGTTGCTGTTATCATGATGGAAAATCTAGCGCATTTGCAGCACTTCTCAAGTGGCCGCGCGCCGTCGTTCGCGATTGTGGCGCACTTCCAGCGCCGCGCAGCCCCAGACCGTGCCAAGCAGCAGATAGACATGGCGCCAGTGGTCGATGTCGATGACGTTGCCGATCGTCGCATGGCCGAGGACGGAGATCCAGGCGATCATCAGGAAGGGCTGCCACGGCCGATCGAGCAGCAGATTGCGGAAGCCGATTGCGAGCGTCCAGAGGAGCATGCCGACATAGCTGATGAAGCCGAGCCAGCCATAGGTGGTGAGCGATTTCAGCCAGATATTATGCTCGTCCTCGGGAAACATCGTGCCGAACACCAGCGGGCCGATGCCGAACGGGCGCTCCATCATCATTGTGAAGCCGATGCGGTGGCGCTCGAAGCGGCCGAGATGTTCGCCGTCATATTGCTGCACCAACTGGGCGCGTGCCGAAAACAACTGGCTGACCTTCGGGATCTGCAACGCGACCAGCAGTGAGGCAATCAGCATGATGATCGCCGCCAGCGACAGGACCAGCACCCTCAGGCGAAAAGCGCCGCTGCGTTCTTTCAGCAGCATGATGAAGATCAATAGCGCCACGCCGAGGGCAAAGAGCCCCCAGGCGGCGCGGGAAAAGGAAAGGAAGATGCCGAGCGCAAGCACGAGCAGCGCTGCGGCCTTCAACGGCGATTTCTTCAGGTCGCCGGCCAGGATGCCATGGATGAGATAGAGCGATGGCGGCACCAGGTAGGGACCGAAGACGTTCGGGTCCTGGAAGGCGCCCTTGGCGCGGTCATAGAGGGTGAAGACCTCAGAGCCCGGAAAGGCATGGAAATAGCCGAGCACGCCGAGGCCGGAGGTGGCGACGGCGGCGAAGGTCCAGGCATTGAAGACCAGCGGCAGTCGCTTGTGGCTGTCCTCGATAATCGCTGCGTAGAAGACCGCCGTCAGCGCCAGGAAGGTCGAGACAGCGATATACATAGGCCCGGTCGCCAGGTCCTTCATCTGCGTCAGCGACAGCATGCCGCCGATATTGAAGGTGAGGAGCAGGGCAAGCAGCGGCGCCACGCCGCGTGAAATCCTCAGGCCCAGGATGAACCAGAGTCCGATCAGCCCCGCCATCCAGAGTTCATAGGGTGCCGGCTCGTCGATTACGAAGCCGGAGAGGAAGACGCCGAAGGCGACGAGGGCCGAGCCGATCAGGCGCAGCGTCATCCGCTGCGGTTGGGCGACACGGGAATAGGTCGCCTCGATCGCGCTCAATAGGCATTTTCCGTGTTGAGCAGCCGGATAGGCGTCAGGAACAGGATCTTGAGATCGAACCAGAGCGACCAGTTCTCGATGTAATAGAGATCGTAGGCGGTACGGAACTTGATCTTCTCGTCATTGTCCACCTCGCCGCGCCAGCCATTGATCTGCGCCCAACCGGTGACCCCGGGTTTGACGCGATGGCGGGCGAAATAACCCTCCACGACATCGCTGAACGCCCGGTCGCGCGCCTGGGCGAGAACGGCATGCGGACGTGGGCCGACGAGCGAGAGATCGCCCCTCAGCACGTTGAAAAGCTGTGGCAGTTCGTCGATCGAGGTCTTGCGGATGAAGCGGCCGACGCGGGTGACGCGCGGATCGCCCTTGGTCACCGCCGCCCTGCCGGTCGGATCGGCCATGTTGGTGTACATCGAGCGAAACTTGAAGACGTTGATGATTTCGTTGTTGAAGCCATGGCGCTTCTGCATGAAGAAGACGGGGCCTTCCGACGTCGCCTTGATGGCGATCGCGGTCGCGACCATGATCGGCCAAAGCAGCGCAAGTGCGACGATCGTGAAGAAGATGTCGAAACCGCGCTTGGCGACGGAATCCCAGTCGCGGATCGGCTTCTTGAAAATGTCGAGCATCGGCACCGAGCCGACATGCGAATAGGCGCGCGGCCGGAAGCGCAGCCGGTTGGCATGCGCGGCAAGGCGGATATCGACCGGCAGAACCCAGAGCTTCTTCAGGAGATCGTAGATGCGGGCCTCAGCCGAAAGCGGCAGGGCGATGATCAGCATGTCGATGCGGGTCAGCCGCACGAATTCGACGAGTTCGGCCACCGTGCCGAGCTTCGGATAACCGGCGACCATGATCGGCGAACGCTTCTCGCCGCGGTCGTCGAAGATGCCGCAGATGCGGATGTCGTTGTCGTCCTGCTGTTCGAGGATGCGGATCAGATCCTTGGCCGGCTCGCCGCCACCGACGATGACGGCGCGCCGCTCCATAATGCCGTTGCGCGCCCAGTTGCGGATGCCGTAGGCGACGAGGAAACGCTCGGCCGCGAGAAAGACCGCGCCTGCGGCGAACCAGACCAAATAGGCATCGAGCATCGCCCATGTCGTGCCGCGAACAAGCGCGAACAGGCCGGTGGCGACGACAAACGCAATCGTCCACGCGGCAAGGATGCGCGGTATCAGCCGCAGCTTGGCCCGAAGTGCGGGAATGGTGTAGGTATCGGCAAGCTGCAGGCCGATGACGGTCAAGGTCGAGACAATCGCCGCCACGCCCGCTCGCATCAGCAGGGAATCGCCGTCGTCGCCGGGGCTGACATAGTGGGTGACGAGGGCGATCGCGAAGAGCGCCACCAATTCCAGCAGCCGCAATTGCCCGATGATAATCGCCGGCGAATGGGTTCCGTCGCGGAACTGTTCGGCGATCTGCCGGGCATAGGGGTTGATCTCTGTCGAGTCGGAGGGCTGCTCCTGACCCGCTTCGCGCACCTCGATGTCGGAAACCTGCTTGCGCAGTGCGTCCACGTCGAATTGATCGCCTTTTTCCAGCTTGTTCATGGGGTTTCATCGCTCGTTGTTACCCAAGCGAAATAACAGAAAGCCCCTAAGAAATATTTACGAGGCAACGGGCAATGCCTGGCCCTCGGCTGGATTGACAAGCTCGTGGTACAATTTCAGGACATCGCGTGCCATGACGGCGGAGGAAAACACCGCCTTCACCGCCTCGGGCTGCGGCATCGTCTTCGCGTGCCAGCCGGGAGTGCTCAGCGTTTCCGCCATGACGCGGGCGAGATCGTCGGAATTGCCGGGCTCCACCAGCGCCGGACTATCCTTGCCGAGCACCTCGGGAATACCGCCGACACGGGTGGCGATGATCGTCTTGCCGGCGCCGAGCCCCTCGAGCACGATATAGGGCATGGCTTCGGCGCGCGAGGGAACGACGAGGTTCTGCGCCATGGAAAAGGCTTCGTGGACACGCATCGCCGGCAGCATGCCGATGCGCTTGCCGAGGCCGCGCTCAACCATCATCTCGCGATAGCGGTCGCGGTCTGGCCCGTCGCCGATCATCAGCGCCGACAGCGGCCGGCCGAGCAGCCTTTCGGTCTTGGCGAAGGCATCGACGAACAGATCGGGACCCTTAAGGTCCCGGAGCATGCCGACATAGATGAAGTGAACGGCATCCGACCGGGTGGGGATCGGTTCGAAATCACGCTCGCTGATGCCATTGTAGATCAGTCTCGTCTTCGTCCGCGGCCTGCCGACCTTGCGCGCATAGGTGTCGCGCTCGTATTCGCAGATGAAGACCAGCGCGTCGGTGAAATATTCCTGCAGGCGCTCCATCCTGAGGACGAACTGTCCGCTGAGCGAGGAGCGCGAATAGTGCAGGCTTCCGCCATGCGCGGTATAGAGGCGGGCTACGCGATACCTGTTCACCCGCAACGCTGAGCCGGCAAGTCGCGCGAGCACGCCGCCCTTGGCGCCGTGTCCGTGCAGCACATCCGGCCGCAAACTTTTGATTTTCTTGTACGTATCCCACATCGTCGCAATATCGGACGGGCTGATCGAGCGCCGGATCGGAACGCGTGTCAGGCCGAGCGAGAGATAGGGACGGATATCGTCGAACAGGCTGTCCTCGTATTCGCCGCCGGTCGAGCTGTCGCAAAGAATGCCGATTTCATGCCCGGCCTTGCTGTGCTCCTCGACGAGATCGCGGACATGGCGAAAGATTCCGCCGACCGGCGACCTGAAGCAATGGAGAATGCGGAGTGGCTTCTGTTCTGCCATCACTCAGAAGAGCCGTTCGCGGACATAGATGGTGTCGCCGGCGATGATCGGCCCCGATATGTTGATGCGGCCGGTCAGCACCTGTCCGTTGATCTTGCGGGTGACGTCGACCATGCTCTGATTGGCGCGGCTGGTGAAGCCGCCGGCAACCGCGATGGCATTCTGTACGGTCATGCCAGGGACATAGGCATACTGGCCAGGCTGGCCGACTTCGCCCATGATGAAGACCGAACGGTAGCGATCGACATCGATGGTGACATCGGGATCGCGAAGATAGCCCTGCTGCAGTTTCTGGGCGATCTGCCCCGAGAGCTGCTGCAGGGTTCGGCCGCGGGCAGGGACCTGGCCGATGAGCGGGAAGGCGATATAGCCGGCTTGATCCACCGTATAGGTGTTGGTCAGGCTCTGCTGGTCGAAGACGGTGATGCGCAGGCGGTCGCCGCTGTCGAGCGTATACGGCTGGATCGTCGCGTCGTTGAAGGCTTTCGGAGCCGGCTTGTACGTTGTACAGCCGCCCAATGCTGCCGTCATGGCGACAAGGCTCAGGGCCAAAAGGATCTTGGGCTGGGCGAAAGACATCCGCTTGTGCTCACAGGAAATGAAGTCGGTCGAGCCGTTATCGATCCGTTAGGGTTAATGCCCGGTAAAGGGACCGTGCAATTTCCCGGTTTCTTCTATGAGCTATCGCTTATTTCTTGGGAAGGCCGCCATTAACCGTTGAGTTACCATGGTCGTTTACGCTTACGGCACCTTTGTTGTGGAGTACGAGCATGTCCGGCGTAGCACGTGATCAGGATGTGGACATCGACCTTGGCCAGCTAGTCCGTGCGGTCTGGGCACGCCGTCTGCGGATTTTGACCATTACCCTGGTGGGGGCGGGCGTCGCCTTTGCCGGCGCCAAGATCATGTCGCCGCAATATCGTAGCGAAACCCGCGTCCTTATCGAACCCCGCGCACCTGCTTTCGCCAACACCCAGCAGGCGAACGACGCCAGCGCCGGCCCGCTGATGGACGAACTGAACATCGCCAGCCAGGTGCAACTGCTGCAATCGGCCGATCTCCTCAAGAAGGTCATCAACGACCTGAAGCTCTACAACCTGCCGGAATTTGACGATGCCGCCAGCGGCTCGGCCATGGACAGCATCCTGGTGAAATTGCACCTGAAGAAGAATCCGCTGGAAAATCCGCCGGAAGAGCGCGTCATCGACGCCTTCGTCGAACGCTTGCAGGTCTATCAGGTGCCTGGTTCGCGTGTCATCGGCATCAACTTCACATCCAGGGACCCGAAGCTCGCCGCTGCCATTCCGAACGCCATGGCGAATGTCTACCTTTCGATCCAGAGCGGCGCCAAGCTCGATTCCAACTCCGAGGCGACGCGCTGGCTGGAGCCGGAGATCGAAAGCCTGCGCCAGAAGGTCAGTGAGGCCGAGAAGAAGGTCGCGGAATACCGCACTTCGCACGGACTGTTGCAGACCAACGGCACGACCACTTTTCCGGCCCAGCAGTTGAACGATATCTCCGCCGAACTGACCCGCGTGCGGGGCGACAAGGCCAATGCCGAGGCAAGGGCCCAGGCGGTGCGCAATGCGCTGTCTTCGGGCGAGGCCTTCGATACACTGCCTGACATCATGTCCTCCCAGGCGATCCAGCGGTTGAAAGGGACAGAATCGGGCCTGCAGTCACAGGTCTCTGACCTGCAGACCAGCCTGCTCAACAATCATCCCCGGCTGAAAAGCCTGCGCGCCCAACTCTCCGATATCCGCACGCAGATCCGCCAGGAGACGCAGAAGATACTGGCGAGCATCGAAAACGAGTCCAAGGTCGCGGATCTGAGGGCGAGCGAGCTCGAGCGCCAGTCCGATACGGCACAGGCCAACAGTGCCCGCGCCGGCGAGGACGAGGTCGGCCTCAATGCGCTGGAGCGCGAAGCGACCGCCCAGCGCCAACTGCTCGAAACCTATCTCGTCCGCTTCCGTGAGGCCGCCTCCCGCGCCGACAGCAATTCGAGCCCCGCAGACGCCCGTATCGTTTCCAAGGCTGTCGAGCCGGTCGATCCCTATTTCCCGAAAGTCGTGCCGATCGTCGCCGTCGCAGCCGTGGCGACGCTGATCATGAGCGCCATCGTCATCATGCTGGCCGAACTCTTCAGCGGCCGGGCACTTCGTCCCGTCGACGCGTCCCCGGAGGCGGATGAGGAACAGGCGATCATCAAGGAGGACGTGCCACAGGCCGCTCCCGTCGCCGCCACCGCCAGAAAGTTTGTTCAGCCGAGCATGCTCGCCATTGTGACGGACGAAGAGGATGCTGCAGTCGAGGAAGTGAAGGCTGCGCAGGAGGCGCCCGAGGACGATAATGAATTCTCCGTCTCCTCCGTCGCGGACTATCTGACCGGCAGCCGCGCGCCGCTGGCGATCGCCATATCTCCGACCGGTGACGATGGCTCTGCCGCAACCGTTTCGCTGATCCGCATGCTCGCCGATGCCGGCCGCCGTGTCATCCTGATCGACATGACCGGTTCCGGCTATCCGACAGAACTGATGGCGGAAGACCGTGCCGCCCTTGGCGTCACTGATCTGCTTTGCGGCGAGGCTGCCTTCGGCGACACGATCCACAGCGATCGCCTTTCAGACGGCCATCTGATCCCTCAGGGCGTGAGCGACGTGCGCCGCGCCATGCGCGGCGTCGATCGCCTGTCGCTGCTGCTTGATGCGCTTGCTGCCGCCTACGACCTTGTCATCGTCGAATGTGGTGCCGCCGATGTCGCCGGCGTCTCGCGGCTGACGCGCAGCCGCGACGTCGAGATCATCCTCTCCCTGCCTGAGGTCGAGGAAACCATTTTCGTCGCGCTGATGACGGAATTCCAGGCTGCGGGTTACGAACGCGTCGTGCTGATGTCGGGTGGCGGCGAAGAGGCGGCCGAGGGGCTCGGCCGCGCCGCCTGAGCGGTGGTTCAGCCGATCCTTGCCCTGATGCCCTGGGCGAATTTGTAGAGCTTGGGACGCGCCTTGATATGGGCCTTGCCGCGGGTGACGATCCGGTGCATGGCGCCGGCGACGGCACCGAACGGCGAGACCGGCAGCACCATATCATAGTGCGCGGTTTCGACCGGCGCCCAGGAACGCTTGTAGGTCTGGTCGCCGAGACCGAAATCGAACAGCGCGACCCCCTTGCCATGCTGCCCGGAGATGGTCTGCCAATAGAGGAATTCGCCAGGGCTCGTATCCGGCACGAGCTCTTCGTCAATCGCGCCGAACTGGCAGATGATGTGGTCGCCCTTGCGCGAAATGCCTGAAATCGCGGCGATCTTGCTCTCCTGCTCGCCCTTGAGCCGGAGCATATGCATCTGCAGCCCGAAGTACTGCCTGGTGTCATCTCGCTTGTCGAGCAGCCCGTGCAGGAAGGCCTGCGTCTCCTTGTCTGCGAAGACGTCGGGCAGGCCAAGGCTGGCGAAGCGAGCGCTCTTCAGGCGGAAGAAGGTATCGAGCAGGCTGTGCTGCTCTTCCGAGATATCGGGGATGACGTATTCGACTCCGCCGGCCGCCTCGAGGCGCTTCGACTGAAGGCGAAATTTCTTGCGCCGGTGCTTGGCGTTGAGCTGCTTCAGCGTCTGCTCGAAAGTGGGAAAGAACGGCAGCTGGTAGGCATGGTTCTGGTTCTGCACCATGGGCAGCCCAGCAAGCGGGCTCTTCCGTCCGCGCCATTCCAGCGGAATGTTCTGCAGCAGCAGGAGATCGGCGTGGCCCTTCAGCGCACGCTGAAGCCGATCGGCGAATTTGTGGGTGTCGAGGGTCATGCCGGGTTCGGCAAAGTTCTCGGAGAACAGCCCGGTATTGATATTGCTGTGATCGGCGCCGATGAATTTCGCGACGGCGAGCCCATGGGACTTGATGATCTCGAGTGGCAGAATGAAGGCGGTCCGACCCGCATAGGTGCCTTTGAGGATCGCAAGCGGCCGCTGAAAGGCGCTTACCCAGGCGGCACACCAGTCGTAACTCTGATGCAGGGACTGGAGATCGTCGCGCTCCAGCGCCCGCCAGTCATCCTCCAGCGGCTGCATCGCGTCGAAAACTTTGATGTCGAGTTCGGCGATGGCAAGTTTCATGCTCAGTTGGCGCAGATGCGCAATGGCCGTATCGGCCAGCGCTACGTCGTCGGACGGCTGTTCATGGACATCGAGCTTTTGCGTCTGCACGAGTTTCTCCGGTCAAGAATGCTGAGCGGGAGGGTAGGTATGCCAGACGTATATTTGGTTTAACCGCACGCGATGGGCCAGGTTTTCCGCAGATCACGGTTATTCGGCCGTTAACGCCTCACTGCTGCCGCGGCCCGGCCATCCATTTGATGATCACCATCGCCGGCAACACCCAAAGCAGGCCGGTGAGCAGGAAATAGAGCAGGTGCCCCCACCAGGGCGCATTGCCGAGCGTCGCCACCGCAATCGTGTTTGCCACCAGCGCATAGCCGAGCACGAGCACGATGATGAGGATCGTGCCGATGAATTTGCGAAGGCGGATGGGCATCGGCTATCTCTCGGTATGAACGGGTCGAACCGGCGCGACGGCATGCCGCAAAGGTTCGGGGCTTGTTTTGCATGAGCCGGTGGGGCAAATCAACTGCCGGATAGAAGGAGACATCATGGCCGTCGCGAACCCGACCACGGAACAGGCGATCCTGAGCGAAGTGCGCAAGCAGGACCGCGATCGCCGCGCTCTGCGTCTCTGGCTCGGTTTCGTGCTTTTGGCGCTCTTCTGTCTCGTGCTCGTCGGCGGCGCCACGCGGCTGACCAATTCCGGCCTGTCGATCACCGAGTGGAAGCCGATCCACGGCGTCATCCCGCCGCTGTCAGCCGGCGAATGGGAGGAGGAATTCCGCCTCTATCAGCGTATTCCCGAATTTCAGCAGTTGAACAGCGCCATGACCGTCGAGGAGTTCAAGGGCATCTTCTGGTGGGAATGGGCGCACCGGCTGATCGCGCGTGCCATCGGCGTGATCTTTGCGCTGCCGCTCGTCTATTTCTGGCTGACGAAGCGGATCGAGAAGCGCCTGCACTGGCCGCTCGTCGGCATCCTGGCGCTTGGCGGCCTGCAGGGTTTCATCGGCTGGTGGATGGTGTCCTCGGGTCTTGCCGTCCGCACCGACGTCAGCCAATACCGGCTTGCGACGCATCTCGTCATGGCCTGCCTGATCTTTGCCGGCTGCATGTGGATCATGCGCGGCCTCTCCAGACATTCCGACGATCCGGCGCCGGCACAAAGCTCGCGCGGCTTTGCCGCTGCGATCGCCATCTTCGCGCTGTTCCAGATCTATCTCGGCGCTCTGGTGGCCGGGCTCGACGCCGGTTTCTCCTATAATACCTGGCCGTTGATGGACGGCGCGGTCATTCCTTCCGATCTGCTGATCCAGCAGCCCTTCTGGATCAATGCCTTCGAGAATCCGAAGACGGTGCAGTTCATCCACCGTTTCGGCGCCTATACGCTTTTTGCGCTGACGCTGATCAATATGGTGATCGCGCTTCGCGCCGCGCCATGGACCACCCATGCCCGCCGCGCCGTCGTGCTCTTCGCGCTGGTGACGCTGCAGGCGGCAATCGGCATCGCCACGCTGCTGATGCAGGTGCCGCTCCATTGGGGCCTGCTGCACCAGGCCGGTGCGCTGGTGGTTTTCGGCTTCGCCGTCGCCAACTGGCGCGGCTTTTACGGCGAGTATCCGCGCGGGACGGTGATCGCCGAACGCGATTGAAGCGTAACCTCAGCGCGGCGCCGGCGTGCCGGCGATTTCCTGCTGCAGCCGCTCGAAGGCGGTGGGATTGAGGGCCGCGGGTGGGCTGTAGGGGTTGGAGAAGGCGTAGATGAAGAACAGGATAATGCCTGTGAACGCCCCGAAGATCGAGATCAGCAGCAGGTTTCGGCTGTCGGGCGGATAGGGATAATAACCGATCGCCATGAAGACGACACCGGACACCGCGGCGAACCAGAAGATGCCGCTGATCGAGTCCGTGCCATTGTTTTCCCGGTTATCGCGCGCTTCGGCAATGCGGTGAATTTCATCGAGCATGTGCTCGCGAAGGCTCTGTTGCTGCGGTGTCGTGGGCGCAAGATCGAGCACCGTGATATAAGCGAGATTCCATTGATCCCAGGCTGCCTGTGAGAGGTGGCCGCTGGACCCCAGTTCATTCCATTCCGTGTCGATGACGATGCGCAGATAGTTCGCGAGGGCATTTTGGATGGCGGTCTTGGACTCTGTGCCATAGCGTTCGGAGTCGTAGTAGACATCGGCGATGGCATTGCTCTCCATCGCACTTTCGGATTTCAACTGCTGGTATTCGATCATTTCCTGGGCGAAGACCAGCGCCAGGATGAGTGCATGCAGGCTGGCAATGCGCATGACGATCGAGCTTGCCAGCTCCCTGTCCCGGCCGGAAGGATCGCCGCCGGTAACGAAGCGCATGCCGAAATAGAACGAAAGCGTCAGGACGATCGTCCCGCCGATAAAACCGATGCCGACAAGCACTGAGATCATGCATCCCTCCCGAAGCCGATCAAGCGCACAGATGTAAGCCGTTCATAACCAACGGGCAATGTGGCCGACTCAAACAGGGAATGACAACAATGTGGTTGGCGGGCCGGGACGAAGCTGGCCTAACGCAATATCCCATCGAGCAGCGGCATGCCGATAATGGCGGAGGCGGCGATCAGGATGTAGCAGGCGATCCGGAAGGTTCGCTCCTCGGCAATCCCGAACAGTTTCGAGCCGCCGTAGAGCCCGACCGCATAACTCGGCAGGATAACGACGGTGAGCGCGAAGACTGTTGGCACGAACAGTCCACCGAAATAATAGCTGATGAAGCTGAAGACGGTCGAGATCGAGAAATAGAGGACGACATTTGCCCTGACGCGTGTGAAATCGCTCTTGCCGCCGAGCCAGTAGGCGACGACGGGCGGCCCGCCAAGTTGCGCGGCGCCGCTGAAAAGGCCGGCAATCAGGCCGATGCCGCTGCTGAGCGGCGGCGACGGCTCACCGTGGTATCGCCATCCCGACACCAAAAGAGCGAGCAGGCAGATCGCGATGATCGTGATGCTCCAGCGCAGCAGCATCGGGTCGAGCAGGGCCAGCACCGCCGTGCCCGCCGGAACGCCGAGGGCCGCACCCGCCGCCATGGTGAAAACCTCGCGCCGGTTCGCGCCGCGCCAGGCGGGCGGAATCATCCCGAGTGCCGCGATGCCGTCGATGACGAGCAGGATCGGCGAGATCAGCTTCGGCCCGACGATCGCGCCGCCGAGCGGGATGAAGATCAGCGCTGCTCCGAAGCCCGAGAAGCCGCGGGCAAGCCCGGCAATGAAGGCAAACGCCATCAGCGCATAAATGCCGTGATCGGGCAGGGCGGCGGTAAACCACGCACGCACGCCGGCAGTTAGCGCATCCAGCGTCATGACATCAGGCTCCGTGATTCGGGATAGGGCAGGCGAGGAAGGATCCGGTCTCATAGCCTAGTCGTCGACGACGATCGAGCCGAAAACGACACTGCGACATCGAGGTCGATGCCGCTCACCAGCACGCTCCGCCGCCGACGCACGAGATCCACTGGGATCACGGTCAGCACGATAAACCGGGAGAACAACGGTTGCGCCTTACGAGGCGAGCATCAGGTCCATGTTCTGCACGGCAGCTCCCGAGGCGCCCTTGCCGAGATTGTCGAGCAGCGCTACCAGGTTTACCTGTGAAGCGCCTGGCGTGCCGAACACGAAGAGCTTCATCGTGTCCTTGCCTTCGAGCTCGATGGCGTTGACGCGAGGCAAAGCCTTGCTTTCGGCCAGCGGTACGACGGTGACGATATCCTGTCCGGCATAATGAGCGACGAGCGCGGCGTGGATGCTCTCCATCGTCGTGCCCTCGGCGAGATCGTCGAGATGCAGCGGCACCTGCACGATCATGCCCTGCGCGAACTTGCCGACCGACGGCGAGAAGATCGGCGCGCGGTCGAGCAACCCGTGCACGGTCATCTCCGGCACATGCTTGTGGGTGAGCGGCAGGCCGTAGAGGAAATGCGGCGCGGTGATCGCATCCGGATGCTCAGGATTTTCCATCTGCGCGATCATCTGTTTGCCGCCGCCGGTGTAACCGGAGACCGCATTGACCGTGACTGGATAGCCGTCCGGCAGAATGCCGGCGGAGCGCAACGGCCGGATGAGGCCGATGGCACCCGTGGGATAGCAGCCGGGATTGGCGACGAAGCGGGCAGCGCTGATCCTGTGGGCCTGTGCGCTGTCCATTTCGGCAAAACCGTAAGCCCAGCCGGGATTGACGCGGAAGGCGGTCGAAGTGTCGATGACGCGCACATTGTTGTTGGCCGAAACCATCTGCACGGCTTCCTTCGAGGCGTCGTCGGGCAGGCAGAGGATGGCGATATCGGCGCCGTTCAACATGTCCTCGCGCATGGCGGCGTTGCGCCGTTCGGCCTCGGGAATGGACAGAAGCTCGACATCGCGGCGGCCGGCCATACGCGTGCGGATCTGCAGACCCGTCGTGCCGTGTTCGCCATCGATGAAGATTTTCGGTGCCATGTTAGACCTGCGCTTTCAAGAGGTTCTGAAGATTTCCGGAATCAGTGTGAGAGATGGATGAGTCAGTCGTGTGACGACCCGTTGGCGCGTCGCTCGGCATGAAGCCCCAGCATATACATCGCCACCGTTGCCCCGGCAATGGCGGTGATATCGGCATGATCATAGGGTGGAGACACCTCGACGACGTCGGCGCCGCGGATATCGAGCTGGTGCAGGCGCTGCAATACCGAGAGGATCTTGGCGCTCGACGGTCCGCCGGCAACCGGCGTTCCGGTGCCTGGCGCAAAGGCTGGATCGAGGCAATCAATATCGAAGGTGAGATAGGCAGGCGCCCCGCGTGTGTGGGAGATAATCGCCGAGGCGATATCGCCGGCGCTCATCTCCTCGACCTGATGACCGTAGAGGATGTTGACGCCGCAATCCTCTGGCGCATGGGTGCGGATGCCGATCTGGATCGAGCGGTCGGGATCGATGATGCCCTCACGGGCGGCCCGCGCCACGAAGGAGCCATGGTCGATACGTCGTTCCTCATCGAACCACGTATCCTGATGTGCGTCGAACTGTACAAGCGCGAGCGGTCCGTGTTTGGCCACATGGGCCTTCAGCAGCGGCCAGGTGACGTAATGATCGCCACCGAGCGTCAGCAGGAAGGCGCCGCTGTCGAGGATGACATTCGCCTGGCGCTCGATGGCATCAGGCGTGCCCTGATGGTTGCCGTAGTCGAGCAGGCAATCACCGTAATCGATCACCGCCATTTCGGCGAAGAGTTCACGGTTGAAGGGATATTGCGCATCATTGTCGAAGATCGCCGATGCGCGCCGGATTGCTTGCGGCCCGAAGCGCGTGCCCGGCCTGTTCGATGTCGCGGCATCGAAGGGAATACCCCAGACGGCGACGTCGACGCCCGCGAGTTCCTTGGTGAAGCGGCGGCGCATGAAGGACAGCGCGCCGGCAAAGGTCGGGTCGCTGGCGGCGGAGTTGAGGCTGGTCGCCGTGAAGGCGTGATCAATGGACGTGTTCGCCAAGGGGGGCTCCTTTTTCGGTCGTGAAAGGTCAAGGCGTCGACAACGGGTAGGCGACCGGGCGACGAATTACAAGCGATCGGAAACGGAGTGGTGGGCAAAAGCACGTCCCGGCGCGCCACGCTGGCCGCCATGACGATGACGCAGGCGCGGGAGAAACAGGAGAAGTAGCTGATCGGCGCAAAACAAAAAGGCCGGGTTGCCCCGGCCTTCGTAAATCCCGTCTGTCCGAAGCGATTAACGCTTGGAGAACTGGAACGAACGGCGGGCCTTCGCCTTGCCGTACTTCTTGCGTTCGACGACGCGGCTGTCGCGGGTCAGGAAGCCGCCCTTCTTCAGCACCGGGCGCAGGCCCGGTTCGAAGTAGGTGAGCGCCTTGGACACACCGTGGCGAACGGCACCGGCCTGGCCGGAGAGGCCGCCGCCGGCAACCGTTGCGACGATGTCGAACTGGCCGTCACGGGCAGCCGCGACGATCGGCTGGCGCAGGATCATCTGCAGCACCGGACGGGCGAAATATTCCGCGAATTCCTTGCCGTTGACGATGATCTTGCCGGAGCCCGGCTTGACCCAG